>OBLI01000356.1_pt1 | contig 49214 bp, 39 predicted proteins | sample 1519701 | NCBI WGS metagenome assembly OBLI01 (sample SAMEA3663005, study PRJEB22513) | pig gut metagenome | biome: pig gut; feature: pig-associated habitat; material: faeces | place: France | collected 2012
CTTGGACAAGAAGAACGGTGGTTATTTTACCTGCCTTGACAGAGCAGGCAACTTGATGGACACGACCAAATCGGTTTGGTTTCAAGGTCGATTTGCGTTCGTGTTGGCTTACGCTTACAACCACATCGAGCGGAACGAGGCGTGGTTGGAGGCCTGCAAAAGCGGCATTGACTTCATGGAGAAGTATTGCTTTGACAAGGATGGTCGCATGTTTTTCGAGATCACGGCGGATGGCGTTCCCGTCCGGAAACGTCGTTATCTCTTTTCAGAGACCTTCGCGGCGATCGCTATGGCGCATTACGCGTTGGCTTCCGGCGACAAGAGCTACGCGGAGAAGGCGGTCGAGCTGTTCAAGATGATCTTGCACTACAAGAATACCCCGGGCTCTACGGAGCCGAAGTTCAGAGAGGGATTGGTGGCGAAGGGACACTCCTTCTGCATGATCCTGATCGACACGGCCGCCCGCATCCGGGAGGCGATTGACGATCCTGTCTTGACGCAGCAGATCGACGAGTCGATCGCGGAGCTGCGCAAGGATTTCGTTCACCCGGAATACAAGGCGATCTTGGAGACGGTGGGGCCGAACGGTGAGTTTATCGACACGATGGCAGGTCGCACCATCAATCCCGGCCATTCCATCGAGACCGCTTGGTTTATCCTGGACGAGGCGAAGCATCGCGGCTGGGATCCGCAGCTCACAGAGATGGGCTTGCAGATCTTTAACTGGTCGTGGGACTGGGGCTGGGACGCGCAATATGGCGGCATCAGCTACTTCAAGGATTGCAAGCATTTCCCGCCGCAGGACTATTGGCACGATATGAAATTCTGGTGGCCACAATGCGAGGCGATCATCGCTACGCTGTATGCTTACCAGGCAACGAAAGATCCGAAATACCTCGAAATGCACCAGCTTATCAATGACTATACCTTCAAACATTTTCCGGATAGAGAATTTGGCGAATGGTATGGCTACCTGCATTTTGATGGCAGCGTCTCGCAGCCGGCGAAGGGCAACCTGTTCAAGGGGCCGTTCCACATCCCGAGAATGCTGATGAAATGCGCGTTATTGTGTGATGAATTAACCGCTAAGTAATAGAAATAATGAGGAATAAAACTTATTATCCTTGGGTTGTAGTAGGGCTGCTATGGGTAGTGGCCCTGCTCAACTACATGGATCGCCAAATGCTATCTACGATGAAATCGGCCATGATGGTCGATATTATTGAGTTGGAATCTGCTGCCAACTTTGGTCGGTTAATGTCTATCTTCCTATGGATTTATGGCTTCATGAGTCCCGTGGCTGGAATGATCGCAGACCGTGTCAACCGTAAATGGCTGATCGTCGGTAGCCTGTTTGTATGGTCATTCGTCACGCTGATGATGGGTTTCTGTACCGATTTCAATCAGATCTATTACCTGAGAGCGTTGATGGGGGTCAGTGAGGCACTTTACATCCCCGCAGGTCTTTCGCTCATCACCGATTATCACCAAGAAAAAACACGTTCGTTAGCTGTGGGCATCCACATGACCGGACTTTATTTAGGACAGGCCCTGGGTGGTTTCGGTGCTACCGTGGCCAGTCGGTATGGTTGGGAACAGGCCTTTTTCACCTTCGGTTTGATCGGTATCGGCTATGCGTTGGTCTTGATCCTGTTCCTGCATGATAAAAAGAATGAACAGCAACCGTTTCGGGCTACTGTCGCACCGCCGCTGCAAGAGCATCCCGTGCGTGGTGCGATCAAGGGGTTGGGGGTCATCTTCAATACGTTTGCTTTTTGGATCATCCTGCTCTATTTCACCACCCCGAGTTTGCCGGGTTGGGCCACCAAGAACTGGTTGCCGACGCTCTTCTCTGAGAACCTGTCGTTAGACATGGCTCAGGCTGGTCCGCTATCTACCATCACGATCGCCCTCGCTTCTTTCTGCGGTGTGATCATAGGCGGTGTCTTGTCTGACAAATGGGTGCAGCGCAACGTGCGAGGGCGTGTCTATACCGGTGCGATCGGTTTGGCTTTGACCATCCCGGCCCTGTTGCTGTTAGGCTTTGGCTCTAATCTGCTGATGATCTTAGGAGGAGGTCTTTGCTTTGGTTTGGGCTTTGGCATTTTCGACGCCAACAACATGCCGATCCTTTGTCAATTTATCTCTCCACGTTATCGTGCTACGGCATACGGATTGATGAACATGACCGGTGTATTTGCGGGTGCGGCAATCACGGACTTTCTGGGACGTTCGACCGATGCGGGCAATCTGGGCCATGACTTCGCCATGTTGGCCGGAGTGGTGCTGGTCGCTTTGGTGATCCAGCTTATCTTCCTCCGTCCGACGGTCAATAACAAATTGGATGATTGAGATGGTGCTCGGATGAAGAGAATCTATGCTATATCTATAATCCTATGCCTATGTTTTGTTAGCGCAGTTTCCGGGGCCGAACAACCCCGGAAACTGGCGCTATTGCCCCAACCTCAACGTTGCGCATTGAATGACCGCCTCTTTGAGGCAAAGCAGGTCTCGGTGCAGGCAGATCCTGCCACGACGGCTATGGCTGTGGCCTTCTGCGAAGCGTTGTCTCTACCCATCGCTGAGGGAAGTGCCCACCAGATCCGCATCACGCTGACTGACTCCATTGAGGGAGCTGCTCTCAACCAGGAGGAGGCTTATCGCATCCAGATCACGGATCGGGCAGTAGCCATTCAAGCAACCACAGATAGGGGTGCTTATTGGGCATTCAAGACTTTGCGCCAGCTCTCTATGCGAGAGGCCGATGTATGGCGCTTGCCCCAAGGGGAGATCACTGACTGGCCCGCCTTCCGCATTCGGGGATTGATGCAGGATGTGGGGCGAAGCTATATCTCCATGGAGGAGCTGAAGCGGGAGATTGATGCACTGTCCAACTACAAGATGAATGTGTTCCACTGGCACCTGACGGAGAACCAGGCGTGGCGGTTGGAGAGCAAGCGGTTTCCGCAACTCAACGATAGCTGCCACATGAGCCGAATGCCTGGACAGTATTATACGATGGCCGAGGCGAAGGAGCTAATGGCCTATTGCAAGCAGCGACAGGTATTGTTGATTCCGGAGATTGACATGCCGGGGCACAGTGCTGCCTTCGTGCAGGCGATGGGGCATGATATGCAGAGCGAGGAGGGGATGGCGATCCTGAAACAGCTGTTGGATGAGATCTGTGAGCTGTTCGCTGAGTTGCCCTATCTGCATATTGGTACCGACGAGGTGCAGTTTACCAATCCCCGTTTCGTGCCGGAGATGGTGGCCTATATCCGGGCGAAAGGGAAGAGGGTGATCTCTTGGAATCCCGGTTGGATCTACCAGCCGGGTGAGATCGACATGACCCAGTTGTGGAGCTACCGGGGGAAAGCGCAACCGGGTATTCCTGCCATTGATTGTCGGTTTCATTACATCAACCATTTCGACACTTTTGCTGATCTGATCGGATTATATACCAGTCGTATCTACGATCAGCCGCAGGGCAGTCCCGATTTGGCGGGTGCGATCTTGGCTGTATGGCATGACCGTTTGACACTGCCAGAGACAGATCTGATCCGTACCAATAATCTTTATCCCAATCTCCTGGCACTGGCTGAACGGACCTGGTTAGGCGGTGGATTCCAGTATTTCGATCAGTTTGGAACCTGTTTGCCCCTTGATCCAATGGATCCAGCTCATCAGGCTTTCGTCGATTTTGAGCGGCGAATGCTGTATCGCAAAGCACATGATCTGCCAGATTATCCCTTTGCCTATGTGCGGCAAACCGATGTCAGGTGGCGCATCACGGATGCCTTTCCGAACGAGGGCGATTTAGCTCGTGTCTTCCCACCTGAGACAGCGTTGCAGCCCAGCTATACGTATCAAGGGAAAACCTATGGTAGTCGTGAGGCCATTGGTGCGGGCATTTACCTGCGTCATGTATGGGGAACGACAGTCCCCGGCTTTTATGCAGAGCCGCAAGAGAACCACACGGCCTATGCGTGGACTTGGATCTATTCGCCCCAAGCGCAAGAGGTAGGGGCTTGGATTGAGTTCCAGAATTACAGTCGCTCGGAAAAGGATCTTCCCCCTCGACAAGGGGAGTGGGACTATAAGGGTAGTCGTGTTTGGGTGAATGACGAGCTGATCGCTCCACCCACATGGACCGCTTCCCATACGGAATTATCGAACGAGATTCCCTTGGGTAATGAGAACTGTGTCGTTCGGAAACCGACACCGATCCAGTTGAGAAAGGGCTGGAACAAGGTGTTGCTGAAACTTCCGGTGGGTGCTTTTCGTACACCGGAGGTACGTTTAGTGAAGTGGATGTTCACCTTCGTCTGTGTCACGCCTGACGGCGAACGGGCGGTTGATGGACTGATCTATTCGCCGGACAAGATTCTACCTGATTCCGTAAATCCGTATTCAAAAATCGTTGAACCTATGACTGCATGGACAAAATTGGCTGATCTGCCGGGTGTGGATCAGCGTGAGGCATTAGGTGTCTCCGCCCCTTTTGCCGGGACCCACAATGGGTCGCTGATCGTGGCTGGAGGATGTAACTTCCCGGATAAACCGGTAGCGGAGGGAGGAACCAAACGCTATTACGACGAAGTCTTCCTGCTCGGTTCGGAGGGCTGGAAAATGATAGGTCACCTACCTACGCCGGTAGCCTATGGTGCTGCTGTGAGCACACCGGAGGGAGTGATCTGCATCGGTGGTAACAATGCGGATCGAAGCATGAAGGAGGTGATTCGCCTTGCTGTATCAACCGGAGGCGATGTGTTGGAGATCGACACCTTGCCCTCGTTGCCCGTGACGATGGACAATATGGCTGCCGCATACGCTGATGGACAGCTTTTCGTGGCGGGAGGGAATGCCAATGGAGCACCTTGCCACAGCCTCTACCACCTCGATTTGACGCAAAACACACTTGCATGGGAAGCCCTACCCGATTTTCCGGGCCCCTGTCGGGTACAACCGGTCTTGGTCGCAAAGGGGAATGGACAAGCGCAACAGCTCTATTTAGCGGGAGGATTTCAGCCCGTAGAAGGCGAGCAAGAGGCCCTGCTGCCGACAGAGCTGCTTACTTTCGACACATCCACTCGTATGTGGCGCACGGAGAGTGAACTGCCCTCATTAGAGGATGGGGGTCCACGCACCTTGACGGGTGGCAATGCGCTCTTGTGGGGTGATCATCAGATTCTCTATTTCGGAGGGGTCAATTACCAAAAGTTCGCGGATGCGGTCAATCGTCCGTTACGCTTGAAAGCGGCGGAGGCTGCCGCTGATACAGCCACCTTGGATAGCTTGCGTGCGGAGGCTGCCCAATACCTGCGTCATCCCGTGGAGTGGTATCGCTTCAATACCGACCTGTTGGTGTATGATACCGAGAACAAGCAATGGGAACAATTAGGTAGCTATGAGCCTCTTGCCCGGGCGGGTGCGGGAGCGGTTCTCATCGATCAGCGGCTAATCGTGATCTGTGGCGAGCTGAAACCGGGGATTCGTACGCCGCAGGTCAACCAATTGGATATAAGATCCCTGCGTAAACGATAGCGTGAGGGCGAAAGCCCTTTGCGCTTCTTGAAGTAGCGACCAAAGAAGGATTGATTGAGTTTTTCTCAATATTCTCACTTTCTCGTTTTTTGAGAAAAAAAGGTTGATAGATTTCATTCTTTATAAATATCTCAGATTACCAAATTCTTAGACTGCTTTTTATCCCGAATTGGCGTATATTTGCAAACCTGTTCCCTTCCTCGCATTCATGGGGTCGGGCATCAGCGAGATTGTTATTCCGGCTTCGGTAAAAATCATCAAGGGCTCAGTCTTTGCGAATTGCAAGAATCTCAAGAAGGTTGTCTTCGAGGGAGACCGTCTGGATGAGCTATCGGGCTGCTTCCAGCGTTGCACCGCGCTGCAGAGCATTGAACTTCCACGATATGTGGGTGCGGTGAGCGAGGAAATGTTCTTCGGGTGTACCAATCTGACGAATGTCAAATTGCCTGAGAACCTTAAGGAACTCCCTAACGATACATTCCGGGATTGCGCCAAGCTCACCACGGTTACCATTCCTGCCAGCGTAACAAAAATGGGCTCTGAGGTATTTGATGGCTGCGGAGTAGTGAGCCTCGACCTCTCGCATGTGATCAAATGTCGGATGAACCACTTTTTTATATTCAGATAGTGTGAACAAGCAGTGATACATGAGAAATTTGAGAAGGTGAGAATATTGGGAATATTGAGAATATTGAGAATTTTCACCTCTCTTACTCTTGTGTTGCGCTTGTTTGCAGGGGAAAAAACATTGCCCGTAGTTTTCCAAAATGATGGGCAAAGAAATAAAAAACTATGGGCAATGTTTGAAAAAAACACGGGCAACGTTTTCCAAAATGATGGGCAACGTTTTGCGAAACCATGGGCAACGAAAAATAGGCTTAAATATGTAAGACCAAGACGAAGCGACAGCCCTTCTTATAGGCCGTGTCGAGCGAGAGCTCTCCATTTAGCTTAGTAGCAATCAATGCGCAGATTGGCAAGCCTAATCCGTCTCCTTTCATCAGGTCGTGCGTTGAAGCGAAAGGAGTAAAGATGCTCTCTTTCAACTCTTCGGGAATACCGCAACCGGTGTCTGTGATCAAGAATTGGCAGACATGTGCTCCTTTGCGCTTAAACTCCAAGCGGATATGGCCCTCTTCTGTGTGCTGGGCTGCCCCATACAACAGATAGGAGAGAAGATTTTCAAGTTGCTCCGCATTGCTTTTGATCTCAATGGAAGGAAGGTCGGTCAACAACTCTACACCCGGTTTTAGATGGTCTTTGAAGTTTTCGACCAGCTTCTTACCCAGTTTCGATACATTCAACGGCTTGGATTCAAAAGGAGTTGTCAACGAGCTTTCCAGAGCAGAGAGCTCTTGAATATGTGCTGCGAATGTGCGTAATGCTTCTACACGTCCTTCGATGGGCTCACGCACCTCTGGCTGAGCCTGGCGAGACAGAACGGTGACTTTCTCTAAGGTGGGTTCCATCTGTTCCGCGATATGCTGGATGAAAGCTGCTTGCTGTTCGCTGTGTGCCTTTGAGGTCTCAATGATTTGTTTGAGCTTACGATTACCTAACGTAAGGCGAGCTAACATCAATCCACCCAAAACAAGCACAATGGCCAATCCAGCCACGACCACTAATAGGGCGAAAATGATGTATTGCCGGGTGGAGAGGCTACTCTCTTTTTCTTCGATCAACTGAATGCTCTCATCGTATTTCTGCTGTAAAGCGCCTAACTCATCCTTGGCAGTCAGTTGCTTCACGGAGTCATTCCAATTCATCAATCCCTTGCAAGCCTGTTCCATCAAGGCCGTGTTATTACCAAAGCGGGCCACATCAATCAAGTTTTCGTAACGCTCATTGACAGCAGCATAGTTTTTCTGGCTTTTTGCGGCCTCAATGAGCTTCTGGAAGGCTGCATCGCCCTCTCGCTTTTGTCCGAACGTGTAATAAAATTCGGCTTGCGCAGTGAGCCAATCATAAGTAAGGCTACCGTCTCCGGTTTGGTTTTTGATCGCTTCCAAAGCGTTAAGCTGTCCTTCGGCTTGCTGGGGATTCCTCAATTTGATGTACATACGTAACCGCTCACGGGTGATTTGAAAACGTTGTGTGTAGAATTGCCGTTGTTGTTTCTGCTCCTCGGTGATTAGGTACTGTGTCATTTGGCGACAAAATTCGAAAGCGTCGTTGTATAGATTCTCTCGATAATAGAGTGTCGTCACCTCTGTTCCGGCCTCGATGGCCTGTTTGACATCTCCCGCGTCAGCAAAGGCTTGGTATGCGTTCAGAAAGAGCGTTTTCGCTTGTCCGTAGTTTTTGTTCTCCAGGCTGTTTTGTGCCTGTTGCAAGAGCTCTGGTGCGGTTTGTCCCCACAATTGACCCTCTATCAACCCTAAGAGCATCCATAAGAATAAGAAGTTTAGTTTCATTGTATTTTACTATATATGTTTCTGTCTTAAAAACGTAAAAGTAAGCCTTCTTTGTCAGTTGTGCAACTTTTTAGAGAATAAATTGTAACTTTGCCCGTTCTTAATCAAAAAAATAGCTAATTCCAAAATATGGCAAAAGTAGCATTGATCACAGGCATTACGGGACAGGATGGCTCGTTTTTAGCCGAGTTCTTAATAGAGAAAGGGTATGAGGTGCATGGCATTATGCGTCGTTCTTCCTCTTTCAATACAGGGCGTATCGAGCATCTTTATTTGGATGAATGGGTACGCAACATGAAGAATAAGCGATTAGTCAACCTGCATTGGGGCGACATGACCGATTCCAGCTCGCTGGTGCGCATCATTCGGGAGACGAAGCCGGACGAGATCTATAATTTGGCCGCCCAAAGCCATGTGAAGGTCAGTTTTGATGTGCCGGAATATACAGCGGAAGCGGATGCGGTCGGCACGTTGCGTCTGTTGGAAGCGGTGCGTCTGTTGGGTTATGAGCAGCGGACGAAGATTTATCAAGCTTCTACCTCGGAACTGTTCGGATTGGTGCAGGAGGTGCCACAGCGAGAGACAACCCCTTTCTATCCCCGTTCTCCCTATGGCGTAGCGAAACAGTATGGTTTTTGGATTACCAAAAATTATCGCGAGAGCTATGGCATGTTTGCAGTGAATGGCATTTTGTTTAATCACGAGAGCGAGCGTCGAGGCGAAACCTTTGTGACTCGTAAGATTACTCTTGCGGCAGCACGTATCGCACAAGGTTATCAAGATAAATTATACTTAGGTAATCTCAATGCTTTGCGCGACTGGGGTTATGCCAAGGATTACGTGGAGTGTATGTGGATGATTTTGCAGCATCCCACGCCAGAGGATTTCGTGATCGCAACGGGTGAATATCATACGGTGCGCGAGTTTTGTACGTTGGCTTTCCAAGAGGTGGGTATCACGTTGCGTTGGGAAGGTGAGGGTGTCGCCGAGAAGGGTATTGACATCGCTACTGGACGTGTCTTGGTAGAGGTGGATCCGAAATATTTCCGTCCGGCAGAGGTGGAGCAGCTCTTGGGCGACCCGACCAAGGCGAAAACGCTATTGGGATGGAACCCGCGTAAGACCTCCTTCCCGGAGTTGGTACGCATCATGGTGCAACATGATATGCACTTTGTTAAGAAGCTCTATCTGAAATCGCACATGGAGGATTAGTCGATGGATAAGACTGCGAAAATCTATGTGGCGGGCCACCGAGGATTGGTGGGTTCCGCTATTTGGAAGAACCTGCAAGCGAAAGGCTATACCAACTTGGTGGGGCGTACGCATGCGGAGTTGGATCTGCAGGACGGCGTGGCGGTTCGTTCGTTCTTTGATGAGGAGCGTCCGGAGTATGTGATCTTAGCTGCAGCTCATGTGGGTGGTATCATGGCGAATAGCCGTTATCGAGCTGATTTCATTTACCAAAACTTGCAGATTCAGCAAAATGTGATTGGTGAGAGTTTTCGTCACGGAGTGAAGAAACTGCTCTTCTTGGGAAGTACCTGTATTTATCCCAGGGATGCGGAGCAACCGATGAAAGAGGAGGCGTTGCTAACCTCTCCCTTGGAATATACGAATGAGCCGTATGCGATTGCCAAGATTGCTGGGTTGAAACTGTGTGAGAGCTTCAACTTGCAATATGGCACCAATTACATAGCGGTGATGCCGACCAATCTCTATGGCCCGAATGACAATTTCCATTTAGAGAACAGCCATGTGTTGCCCGCCATGCTGCGCAAGATCCATTTAGGACAATGTCTGAAACAGGGTGATTGGGAGGCTGTGCGCCTTGATTTGGATCGTCGGCCGGTGGAGGGTGTGAATGGCTCAGCGGCTGAGGAGGAAATTTTGCGCATATTGGGTAAATATGGTATCTTCGCCGACCGAGTGGAGCTTTGGGGTACGGGTAAGCCGCTCCGTGAGTTCTTGTGGAGCGAGGAGATGGCTGATGCCAGTGTCTATATTTTGGAGCGGGTAGATTTCAAGGACACTTACGCTGTCGGTGAACGAGATATTCGGAATTGCCATATAAATATAGGTACAGGAAAAGAGTTGACCATTGCGGAATTGGCTGCTTTGATTAAGCGGGCAGTGGGCTATGAGGGAACGATTCGGTTTGATGCCTCTAAGCCTGACGGCACGATGCGTAAACTGACCGATGTGTCTAAACTGCACGCATTGGGCTGGCACCATCAGATTGAAATTGAGGAGGGTGTAGCACGTCTGTATCAATGGTATTTACAACATTAAGCATAAAACTAAATGAATCAAAATAACTACTGTGTGATCATGGCGGGAGGTATCGGTTCCCGCTTTTGGCCGTTGAGCCGTGTGGAGCTACCGAAGCAGTTTGTGGATGCTTTGGGCGTGGGTAAGACCTTCATTCAGCTGACCTACGAGCGGTTCTCTCGGCTGATCCCAACGGAAAACTTCCTCGTAATGACGGGTGAGGGATATAAGGACTTGGTGTTGGAGCAGTTGCCGATGCTCCGTCCGGAGCAAGTACTGACAGAGCCTTGTCGGCGAAATACCGCTCCTTGTATTGCTTATGCGATGTGCAAGCTCTTCCAGCGAGATCCGGAGGCAGTAGCTGTGGTGACTCCTTCTGATCAATACATCGGTAATGAGCAGGCATTTGAGGTAATCATGGCTGAGAGTCTGACCTTTGCTCGTCAGCATCCTGCATTGCTGACGGTAGGCATAACGCCGACTTATCCTGCTACCGGCTACGGCTATATCCAGACGCAGAGCCAAGAAGGAGCCTGTTTTACCCCCGTACAGCGTTTCAAGGAGAAACCGGATCTCCGCACGGCAATGAGCTATCTGAACGAGGGTAATTATTATTGGAATTCCGGTATGTTTGTCTGGTCGGCACAAGCCATCGTAGAGGCTTTGCGTACCTATTTGCCTGAGGTGACTTCGCTCTTTGAGGGAGTAGGTGATGTGTATGACACCCCACAAGAGCAGGATGCCGTAAATGCGGCATTCATGGCCAGTCCTTCTATTTCGATTGACTATGGTGTGATGGAGCGTTCGGACAAGGTTTATGTATGCTGCACCAATGACTTAGCGTGGAGTGATGTCGGTTCGTGGGGGGCACTTTATGGATTGCTGACTAAAGATGAGCAACTCAATGCCGCATCCGGTACGGAGCAGATCCGCTTGATGGCCTCGGATGGTAACTTGGTGAAGGAGACGAACCCCAACAAAAAGGTGGTGATTGATGGATTGTCTGGCTTCTTGGTAGCGGACACCGAGGATGTCTTGATGATTTGCCCGTTAGGTGATGAGAATCATTTGAAACAGGTGATAGAGACATTTTCAAAATAAGGAATGAGAGATGAGTAGTGAGGAATTAGGTTATAGCCTGTTTAGACGGTTAGTGATGATTGTCTTGCTGTCAGGCAGTGTCGGTTTGTTGGCGGCGCAATACGTCGTGCGAGGTGGTGAGGGAACTCCTTTGGCTGTTGAGCAGAGCGCAGCTGATAAGGCTGAACGCATTACAGTGTATGTCGTCAATGGCACGAAAGACCTTTCTATCAGTTACACCTCTTCCTCAACGGCTACGCATCAATGGTACCGCTACAAGACTAAGCGATTGGAGGCGGAGGCAATTCCCTGTACACAATCAGGACAAACCTCAACCATAGCCAATATCGAACCGGAGTATGGTTATTTCGTGGAAGAGGGAGCGGTTTCTAACTATGTTTGGATCGTGGATTACAGCCGTTATGGCTTGAGCATCTCCGGTCTGGGAGTCTCAGAGACCAGCGATCCTTGTAGTGGCATTCTGTTGACAGGCGCAGGCACGATCACACCGATCTATTATTATTGGCCCAATACGGGTACACGCCGGGAGTTGAAGCGACAATATGAGATTAGCTACCAAACCATGGTGTATAATGCTGAGGAGAGACGGTTTAATGAGCAGACAGAAACGGCTACCATTGAGGGTAATCTGTTTGAGCATGCCATCCCGGCTCCTTTGTGCGACACGGAGATTTGTGTGCGTGGCGATGCATTCGCTCGCCATTTCGGCAAAGAGGGCACTTGGTGTGTGGACAACTACCAGGCGGCGGCTGTAGAGGCCCATATCGACACATTCTTGGTGGAGCAGGCTGCAGAGAACATGAATACTTCCAAAGTGGGTTATTGTGCACCTGCAGAGGTGGAGTTCACGGCAGTAGCCAACCAACCGACAGCGGCTCTTTTCAATTGGGTGATTTATCCGCAGGGGGAAGAGGAGAATGTATTGTTACGTTTCACCGGCGAGACAATTGATTATACCTTTAGTCAGGCTGGTTCGTTCGTGGTGAAGCTAACGGTCAGTGATCAACAGACCACCTGTACGGTAGAGGACGAGGTACAGATCGACATCTCGGAGTCTTATCTAAAGATTCCCAACGCTTTTTCTCCGGGTACGACTCCCGGTGTGAACGACGAGTTCAAGGTGGCTTATAAGTCGTTGATTCGCTTCAAGGCAACGATCTTCAACCGATGGGGGTTGAAGCTCTACGAGTGGACTGATCCCTCACAAGGTTGGGATGGTAAGAAAGGAGGTAAATATGTGGTGCCGGGTGTCTATTTCTATGTGATAGAGGCGGAGGGTTCTGATGGTATCAAGTATAAAGAGAAAGGCGATATAAATATCTTGCGTCCTAAAACCATTCAAGAAGAACAAGAAGTAAACAGTGGTAATGAAAGTTTCTAAAAGCAATTTAATCAGTTTTTTATGTGGAGGGGCAGCTTGTTTGACTGCCTGTATTTCCATGGGATCAGACGATGTGAAGCGGGTGGCAGAGCGTGATCCTGTAGTTGCTTCATTGACGGTCTCGCCGGAGATTCCGGAGTCAGTACCTTTTTGTGGGCAATTGGTGGACATCACTCGTTATGACCGGCGTGAGGCGTTCGACCGCGAGTTGAGTAGTTTTACCTATTTCCATTCGACAACCATGTTGTTGATCAAGCGGGCGAATCGCTATTTCCCGGTGATTGAACCGATCTTGAAAGCGAATGGCATTCCCGATGATTTTAAGTATTTGGCAGTGATCGAGAGCAGTTTGGATCCACGGGTCACCTCTCCAGCAAGGGCTGTTGGCATGTGGCAACTGTTAGAAGGGACGGCTCGTGATTTCGGATTAGTGATTACGCCGACGGTGGATGAGCGTTGCCATGTGGCGAAAGCGACAGAAGCGGCTTGCCGTTATTTGAAACAGGCTTACGAGAAGTATGGCGATTGGGCAACCGTGGCGGCCAGCTACAACGGTGGCATGGGGCGTATCTCCGGCGAGCTGACCAAACAGGAGGGAGAGAGTTCGTTCGATTTATGGCTCGTAGAGGAGACCACGCGTTATGTCTATCGCATCATGGCGATCAAGCAGATCTTTGAGCATCCATCAAAGTATGGTTTTGTTATGAGGGCCCGAGATCTGTATAAGCCGATTGCGACGGATGAGATCGAGGTGAAGCAGGACATTCAGAATTTAGCGGCCTTTGCGAAAGAGAAGGGATTGACTTATGCGGACCTGAAGCGTTTCAACCCATGGTTGCGTGATCGAAAACTGTTGACAGGCGGACGTACTTTCAAGTTGAGCCTGCCTAAAACGAGTGAGTTGTATTATCAAACGCCCAACACGGTGGTGCATAATCCAGCGTGGGTGGTTGCCTCCAATTAAGTTTTTCTGTACCTTTGTTCAAAAAATGCGAAGATAGGTCGCACAAAAAGCAGTAAAATGGCAAACGATAAAGCGGCATTGGAGGAGGGGCTGATCTCGGTTTGGGGTGCCCGTGTACACAATCTAAAGAATATTGACGTAGAAATCCCACGTGGTAAATTGACGGTCATCACCGGTATGAGTGGAAGTGGCAAATCTTCGTTAGCGTTTGATACGCTCTTTGCGGAGGGGCAACGCCGCTACGTCGAGACCTTCTCGGCCTATGCCCGAAACTTCTTGGGTAATATGGAACGTCCGGATGTGGATAAGATCACGGGTTTGAGCCCGGTAATTTCCATCGAGCAGAAGACGACTAACAAGAATCCCCGTTCTACCGTAGGAACAACCACAGAGATTTACGATTTCTTGCGTTTGCTTTACGCAAGGGCGGGCGATGCCTATTCCTACCTGAGTGGTGAGAAGATGGTGAAATATACCGAGGAGCAAGTACTCCAATTGATCCTGGATGCCTACAAGGGGAAGAAAACTTATCTCTTGGCTCCCTTAGTTCGGAATCGTAAGGGGCATTACAAAGAGCTGTTTGAACAGGTTCGCAAAAAGGGCTATCTGAATGTGCGGGTGGATGGCGAGTTGCGTGAAATCACGCATGGCATGAAACTGGATCGCTACAAGATGCACAGCATAGAGGTGGTGATTGACAAGTTGGTGGTCAGTGAGTCCGACGAGCGACGCCTCAAAGAGAGCTTGAAAGTGGCGATGAAGCAGGGCGATGGTTTGGTACTGTTGTTAGATGCCGGGACAGGTGAGGTGCGTCATTACAGCCGCCGTTTGATGGATCCCGTGACGGGACTTTCGTATAGCGAACCTGCTCCGCATAATTTCTCGTTTAACTCACCTCAAGGAGCCTGTCCCAAGTGCAAGGGGTTGGGACAGGTGAATCTGTTGGACATGACGAAGATTGTGCCGGATCCCTCGTTGAGCATTTACCAAGGAGGAATCGTTGCTTTGGGAAAATACAAGCAATCCATGATCTTCTGGCAGATTGAATCCCTCTGCGAGAAACATGGAGTTACAATCAAGACACCGATTTGTAACATTCCGGAGGAGGCGATGGATGAGATCATGAACGGTACTGATGAACGTGTGCCGGTGAAACATGAGTCTTTGGGCACTTCCAACTATTTCATGAGCTACGAGGGAGTGGCTAAATACATTTTAATGCAACAGGAGATGGATGCCAGTGCGACCGCACAGAAATGGGCTGGTCAATTTATTAAGACCGCAACCTGTCCGGAGTGCAACGGACAGCGGCTGAATCGAGAAGCGTTAAGCTATCGGTTGGATGGCAAGAACATTGCGGAGCTATCTGCGATGGATATCACGGAGCTGAACAGTTGGTTAACGAATTTGGAGGACCGGCTTGATCCCAAACAGCGGGTCATCGCCACTGAGATATTGAAAGAGATCCGTTCTCGTCTTCACTTCTTGTTGGATGTTGGCTTGGACTATTTGGCACTTAACCGAGCATCTGCCTCTTTGTCAGGAGGAGAGAGCCAGCGTATTCGGTTGGCTACACAAATCGGTAGTCAGTTAGTCAATGTGCTTTATATCTTGGATGAGCCCAGTATCGGTTTGCATCAACGAGACAACGTGCGTCTGATTCAATCCTTGAAGCAGTTGCGTGATGCTGGTAACTCGATCATTGTGGTTGAACATGATAAAGACATGATGCTCAATGCTGATTATGTCATTGACATGGGGCCGAAAGCGGGTCGATTGGGAGGTGAGGTGGTCTTTGCGGGTACACCGCAGGAGATGTTGCAAGCGTACACACTGACCTCTTCCTACTTGAATGGAGCGTTAGGAATCGCATTGCCTGCGATGCGTAGGGCGGGTAATGGCCATTGCTTGACTTTGCGGGGAGCACGAGGTAACAACTTGAAGAAAGTGGATGTGCAATTTCCGTTAGGCACTTTTATTTGCGTGACCGGCGTGTCGGGCAGTGGCAAGTCCTCGTTGATTAATCGCACGTTGCAACCTATTTTAAGCCAGCATTTCTATCGCTCGTTGGAGGATCCGTTGCCTTACGATGCATTGGAAGGCATTGAGTTCATTGACAAGATTGTCAATGTCGATCAATCACCGATCGGACGTTCACCCCGTAGCAATCCTGCCACCTATACCGGCGTTTTTTCAGATATTCGTAACCTTTTTGTAGAACTACCGGAGGCAAAATTGAGAGGTTACAAACCAGGACGTTTCTCTTTCAACGTGCCGGGGGGGCGTTGCGAGACCTGCAAAGGCAATGGCTACAAGACAATCGAGATGAACTTCCTACCTGATGTATTGGTGCCGTGCGAGGATTGCCAAGGCAAGCGTTACAATCGAGAGACCTTGGAGGTGCGTTTTCGGGGTAAGTCGATTGCTGATGTATTAGATATGACTATCAACATGGCTGTGGAGTTTTTCGAAAACGTGCCGACGATCCTCGGCAAGATCAAGGTCTTGCAGGATGTGGGCTTAGGATACATCAAATTGGGACAGCCATCTACCACGCTCTCCGGTGGAGAAAGCCAACGAGTTAAGTTGGCCACCGAATTAGCGAAGCGGGATACAGGCAAGACGCTATATGTACTTGATGAGCCAACAACCGGGTTGCACTTTGAGGATATTCGGGTGTTGTTGGGCGTGTTGAACCGCTTGGTGGACAAAGGTAATACGGTCATTGTTATTGAGCATAACTTAGATGTGATAAAGAGTGCGGACTATCTGATCGACATGGGGCCGGAGGGTGGTCGCCGAGGAGGAAACGTGCTCTTTACTGGTACACCAGAGGCCTTGGCCGAGAGCGGTATAGGATTTACCGCACCTTTTTTGAAAGAGGAAATAAACGCTTCATTAAAACAAAAAGAATCATGAAGAATCCCATACAAATGATCAAGCAGTGCGTCGAGAAGGAGGAACCCTATTTCGTGCTACGCGGACAAGACCGTTGTGCGTTGGCGGCCGTGGAAGCCTATTACGAGGCGGTGCGTCAACAGGTCAAGGATCCTTACTTCGTGGAGGAGATCGAGGAGATAATGAAAGATTTCCGAGCCTATCGGGAAGAGATCGCTAAAACAAAAATACCAGATTAAACATGGCTGAAGATAGTTACAAGACCATTAAAGCCGTTTCCGAAGGCTATTACACAGAGAAACGCAGCCGTTTCATCTCGTATGCCATTCCAGTGCGGACGGTAGAGGAGGTGAAAGAGCGAGTGGCTGCCTATCGCAAGCAATATTATGACGCACGCCATGTCTGCTGGGCCTATATGTTAGGCCCCGAGCGGCAGACCTTCCGGGCTAATGACGATGGAGAACCCTCATCAACGGCCGGAAAGCCGATTTTGGGTCAGATCAATTCCAATGAGCTGACCGACATCTTGATTGTTGTGATCCGTTATTTCGGAGGTATAGAGTTAGGCACAAGCGGTTTGATTGTTGCCTATCGTACAGCGGCAGCGGAGGCTATTGCTGCGGCGGAGATCGAGGGGCGAACCGTGGATGAGGATATTACGGTGGTGTTTGAGTATCCTTACCTAAACGGGATCATGCGTATTGTCAAGGAAGATGGACCGCAAATTATTGCACAACGTTTTGAGATGGATTGTGAGATGACCTTGCGTATTCGTAAAGGAGAAGCTGAAAAACTGAAAAATCGGTTGCTTAAAGTGGAGACAGCCTATCTGAAAGATATTTCTAAATAGTGTTTCATTGGTATGAAATGTGTATATTTGCGACAAAAATCAATATCATTTGAAAAACTTAAAGTATGGACAAGACATTTAATGTAATCCTGAAGCCGCTGAGACGTTTCGCAATCATGAAGCCAAACGCCAGCGCATTGCTTTTTACGGCAACCATTATTGCCATGTTTTTAGCGAACTCTCCCTGGGCATCGTGGTATCATCAACTGTTGGCGTTCCCGATTGATCTTCAGATGGGATCGTTCACTTTCTTTGCCCATCACGGAGAGCCTATGTCGATGCTGGCGTTTGTCAACGATGCGTTGATGGCGGTCTTCTTTTTTATCATTGGCTTGGAGATCAAGCAAGAAGTATTAGTAGGAGAGCTAAGCTCTATCCGTAAGGCTCTGTTGCCGATTATTGCTGCTTGCGGTGGTATGATCATGCCTGTCCTATTTTATTTTTTAGTGTGTCATGAGGGGCCTGCTGCGAATGGTGCAGCTATTCCGATGGCGACAGACATTGCTTTTGCATTGGCGGTTTTAGGTTTATTAGGTAACCGAGTTCCCTTGAGTATGCGTATCTTTTTGACTGCCTTGGCTGTGGTTGACGATATAGGTGGCATTATTATCATTGCGCTTTTCTATAGTACGCATATTGCTTTCAATCCGTTGTTAATCTCGCTGGCCTTGTTGATCCTTCTTTATTTGGGTGGTAAATATGGCATTCATAATCGCTGGTTTTTCTATGTCGGTGGTTTTATTGTCTGGTTGCTCTTCATGCAGTCGGGTGTGCATCCTACAATTGCTGGTGTCTTGGTTGCCTTTACGGTACCGGCAAGCCCAGATATTCAGTTGGATAAATTTACCGATGAAATGGGAAGTTATTTGCAAATGCTTGATCCGAAAGATGTAGTGCAGACTGATAAAGCGGAGGTTTTGACTCCGAAACATATTCAGGTGCTTAACAATATTCATATATTGGCGGATCGTACGATCAGCCCTTTGCAGATTATTGCTGATAAGCTGCATCCTATGGTAAATTATATGATTTTGCCGTTATTTGCGTTCGTGAACGCAGGAGTGACCTTTGGTGACATCCAGCCCGAGACTTTAGCACAAGTTCCATTGGCCGTCTTTTTGGGTCTTTTCTTGGGTAAGTCTATCGGTATCTTCAGTTTCTCTTGGTTGTTTGCACACACACCGTTGGTGTCTATGCCGGAGGGTATGACGAAGCGAAGCCTCTTCGGTGTCTCTATGTTGGGTGGTATTGGTTTCACGGTAGCGCTCTTCATTGCCAACCTCTCTTTTGACGCCTCTACACAGGAGGGTATTGATTTCTTGAATCAAGCGAAATTAGGTGTATTCACCGGCACATTTGTATCAGGTGTAGTTGGTTACTGTTTCCTCCATGCTCTTTTGAAGAAGCCAGAAGAGGCATAAGGTAATTCGCAATTTTAAGGTATAAAAATGGGTGTGCCCTCGAAATGAGCACACCCGTTTTTTTGTTGCGTTGCCAAAGATTATTTCTGTGTTTTCAGCAAATCACGAATCTCCGTAAGCAACTGGATGTCTGCGGGAGGAGCCGGAGGCGTAGCGGGCTTTTCCTCTTTCTTCTTACGGCTGAGCGCATTCACGCCTTTAACCAACATAAAGACAGCGAAAGCAATGATCAAAAAGTCAAAAGTAACTTGAATGAAGTTGCCGTAGTTAATCGTGACGGCGGGAGCGACAACCTCTCCACCCTCCATAACGGCATCTTTCAGCGTAATCTTTAAATCAGTGAAATTTACACCTCCCACCAGCACACCTACAGCAGGCATAATCACATCACCAACAATCGAAGTGACGATTTTCCCGAATGCACCACCAATGATAATACCGACTGCCATATCGACTACATTGCCTCGCATGGCAAATTGCTTAAACTCTTGTAAGATTTGTTTCATAACTTCTTTTCTTTTTAAATATTGTTGATGCAAAAATACAACTTGTCCATGAATCATCCAAATGGTTACTTATAAAAGAAAGAAGATATTATTTAATTAGGTTGTTCATTACTAATGTCTAAGCTTGGTCATTACTAATGTCTATGTGCAGCCATTAGGTATAGCTGGGCTTTAGCATCAATAATGATTCCATCAGGAATACGTTTATGAGGATGAGAGATGCATGTTGCGTGAGAAAATTCAGGTGCCATAAAGCGGAAAGAGTTTTTTGCATTATATTTGCGCTCGGAAAAGGAAACGAACAATGACATTAAGGCGATTTGGAGTTTCGTTGGAGGACGAGTTGTTGGATCAGTTGGATCGGTATGTGCTGGAGAATGGATACGCTAACCGATCGCAAGCAATCCGATTCTTGATCGAGAAGAACTTGGCGGAACGGAAGTGGCAATGCAATCATATCGTGGCAGGTACGGTGGTGTTGCTCTTTGACCAGGCCAAGCGAGAGATCCCGGCCAAGATTACGTTGATCCAGCAGGAGTTTAAGGAGGTGATCCTTTCCTCCTCGCAGTATTACCTGAATCGTTCCTGTTGCTTGCATACGGTGACCATCATGGGTGAGGCGCATCGACTGACTGAATTGGCAGATAAGTTGACAACAATCAAGGGGTTGAAGCATGGCAAGTTGGTCATGAGCAGAGCGGATTGACGCTCTTTTTTTTGCGCACAGCGTAGCACGTTTTCATGTAATCGTAACACGAAGGAGGTAAAAACAGAAAGAATATGAAAAAGCAGATTTTAGTGTTATCCAGCCTGTTGATGGCAACATCGGTTTTTGCATCAGATGTAATTCCGACTGATAGTTTGATCAATTTGAACGGGGTGGTGGTTACGGCAAACAAAATTCAAGTGAACCGAGGAAGTGTGCCACTTTCTATCTCTGTTATCGAGCGGGAGGAGATTGAGGCCAGCAGTGAGTCGGCCCTGTTACCCGTACTCTCTGAGCGTGTACCAGGTCTATTCGTGACGGAGAAGGGTATCACAGGTTTTGGTGTCTCAGAGGGTGCAGCAGGCACGGTGAATGTGCGTGGAGTAGGCCAAGGCAATAAGGTGCTGATGTTGTTCGACGGTCAGCCGCAATGGGCAGGTGTGTTTGGTCATGCCTTGCCAGATACTTATGTTGCCTCTGACGTGGAGCGAGTAGAGGTGATCCGTGGTCCGGGCTCATTGTTGTATGGCTCCAATGCGATGGGTGGTGTGATCAATATCATCACTCGCAAACATGACCAACCGGGACGGCGGACCAACGGACGCTTGATGTTCGGTTCCTATAACACGCAGAAATATATGTTGAACAACGGGTATAACGCTGGTAAGTTCAGTAGTTACCTCTCCATCAACCATGATCGGACAGATGGCCATCGACTTAACTCGGCTTTCCATATCACCAATGGATTCTTGAAGTTAGGCTATCGTTTCAACGAACATTTCAACTTGACAGGCGATTTGAGCTTGGCGAAATACAAAAACCAGAACCCCGGTAAGGTGGATAAGCCAATCCTCGATAACATTATGCACATCTTGCGTGGAACCACCTCAGCGGCTTTAGAGAACCATTTTGATCGTACCAGTGGCGCTTTGCGGGTCTTCTTCAACTGGGGACATCACAAAATCAATGATGGCTACAGCGAAGGCTCAACACCACGGGGGTATCTGTTCTTCTCGAACGACCATAACGCCGGGCTCCAGCTTTACCAATCCTTCCGACTGCTTCCTGGAAACAACTTGACAGCAGGTATCGATTATAAGAATTGGGGTGGTCATGCTTGGAACGACAGCATCAACGGTCGGCAAGCTGAGATCGTCAATGAGAGTGTTCATGAGGTAGCCGGTTATGTGGTGATGCAACAGGAGCTTTTCGAGAAGCTTAGTGTGAATGCTGGTGTGCGCTATGAGCATAATAGCGTGTTTGGCGGGGAGTGGGTTCCGCAGGCCGGGTTAGCGTTTCGTCCGTTTGAGGGAAATGCGATCAAGTTCTCCTTCTCGAAAGGCTTCCGTAGTCCCAACATTCGCGAGATGTACATGTATCCTCCGCAGAATCCAGACCTGAAGCCGGAGCGTATGCTCAATTATGAGGTATCTGTTGGACAGACTCTATTGGATGGAAATCTCTCTTTAGAGGTGACCGCTTTCTTCATTGATGGCTCTAACCTGATTCAAACTACTCGTATAGATGGGCGCCCCAAGAATGTGAATGTCGGTACTTTCACCAACAAGGGTATCGAGTTCGAAACCCGCTATCGGATTCTTCCGAACCTCAGTTGGGATATGAACTACAGCTACTTGCATACAAGCAAGCCGATGCTGGCGGCTCCGGCACATAAACTGTTTGCCGGCGTCACTTATGCGCCTGGTCGTTTCACGTTCAATGTGTATGTACAATCCATATTCGACTTGTATGTGAATACGGAGAATGCCGCGCAGGAGGACTATACTTTGCTAAATGCCAAGGCAGCCTATCGTTTCGGCACACGAGACAAAGGGCTCAATCTCTTTGTCAAGGGAGAGAACCTGACGGCCACTCGTTACGCGATCAACGAAGGTTTTCCCATGCCGAAAGCGACAGTCATGGCGGGTATAGACTTCTCGTTTTGACAAAATTTGTCGGAACCAAAGTTTATCCATACATTTGGCGAGTCAATGATATGAAAATAGACATGGATACATTGCATACAAATGATTTATATCTTTTTGTGGGGTCATACGCCGAGGCTTCGACTCCTGGTATCTCTCTGCATCATTTGGATAGCGAGACTGGAGAGAGCCATCTTTTGAAAACATTCGCTGGCATCCTCAATCCCTCTTACTTAGCGTTGAGTCGAGATGGAAAGTTCTTATATGCGGTCAGTGAGACCGCAGCTCCGGAGGCTAAGTTGGTGGCATACGCTTTCGATAAGGAAAAGAAGGAACTATGCTTGCTTAATGCGCAGCCAACAGGCGGTAGTGACCCCTGTTTCGTATGGGTGGATAGTTTGCGGCGGTTGGCGGTAACAGCGAACTATACGGGCGGTAATATCAGCTTTTTCCCGATTGCCGCAGATGGCTCATTGCTCCCCGCCAAGGTAGTGGATTTCCAAGGGGGGACACTGGGTTCCGCCCGGCAGGAGAGGCCGCACTTGCACTGTATCTATGCCTCGCCAGATGAGCGTTTCTTGTATGGTAATGACTTGGGTTGCGATCGCATCTATAAGTATGACTTACGGAGCAAGCAAGCACGCTTGGAGGCTCAAACTGGCACTCCGGCGGAGTTCGCCTTGCCGGCAGGTGAGGGGCCTCGTCACACCATCTTCCATCCGAATGGGAAATGGGCCTATTTGATCAGCGAGTTGTCCGGGCGTGTGGCTGCCATGCGCTATGAGGAGGGAAACCTGATCCCCTTCCAGTTTATCGAAGCTGACCCGTTCAACGCAGCGGGAAGCGCGGATATTCACATCTCTCCTGACGGTCGTTACCTCTATGCCTCCAACCGATTGAAAGGGGATGGTATCGCTATCTTCGAGATCAACCCGCAATCCGGCAAGTTGGAGAAGTTAGGGTATCGTTTAACCGGCATTCATCCGCGTAACTTTAATATCACTCCCAATGGGAAACTATTGTTGTGCGCTTGTCGAGACAGCAATGTTATTCAAGTGTTCAGGAGGGATCTGCAAACCGGCTTCTTGCATGATACGGAGCTGGATATTCATACCTCGAAGCCTGTTTGTCTGTTGTTTTTGTAGGCAGAAGGGATATTTATCTGTTTTTGAGACAAAAGAAAGGAAAAACAGACCAATTTATGCGCGAAGAATGCGATAAATGAGCAAAGTGCGGTTGGCGCGTTAGCGATAAATTTCGTAACTTTGCCAGCTAAATAAAACACTTTATTCAGAACATGTGCAATAGCAATTATTTATATTTAGCTATCCGTGCGGCTTTAGATGCCGGGAAAGCCATCATGGATATTTATAATGATCCTAACGCAGATTTTGGTGTTGAGCAAAAGGCCGATAATTCTCCCCTGACAAAGGCAGACAAGGCTGCCCACTGCATGATTACGCATTTGTTGTCTGTTACTCCTTTTCCTGTCTTGAGTGAGGAGGGGGCAGATATTCCTTATAATGAGCGAAAGGGATGGCATACGTTCTGGTTAGTTGACCCATTAGATGGCACAAAGGAGTTTATCAAACGAAATGGCGAGTTCACGGTCAATATCGCTTTGATAGAGAAGGGTGTCCCTACTGCTGGTGTGATTTATGTGCCTGTGCGTAAGGAACTTTATTTTGGCTCTTTCAATGAGGGTGCATTCAAGGCTACTGGCATTGATTATGACCATCAGCCAGCGTCTACTGAGATCCGATCAAAGGCGAAACGAATGCCAGTCAGCTCGCTTCACCAAGGAGTAGTGATTGTGGCTTCTCGTTCGCACATGACGGAGGACACTCGTATGTATATCGATAACTTACGGAAGCAAGGTGTGCCTGTTACACTGATCAGTAGTGGAAGCAGCTTGAAGATCTGTTTAGTGGCGGAAGGTTCAGCGGATGTTTATCCGCGCTTCGCACCTACGATGGAGTGGGATACGGCGGCTGGGCATGCTATCGCTAAAGCAGCAGGTTGTGAGGTCTATCACATCGACGAGAAAACGCCATTGCGTTATAACAAAGAGGATTTGCATAACCCCTGGTTTATCGTGAAATGACAACGGAAATCGTACTGGTCTTATTGGCTTTAATAGGGATGCTTGCGGCTCTTATTTGGGATAAGATGCGCCCGGGCATGGTCTTGCTGACGGTAGTGGTCTTTTTCCTATGCATCGGGATCTTGTCTCCGAAAGAGATGCTGGAGGGATTCAGCAACAAGGGGATGATCACGGTCGGTATGTTGTTTCTCGTGAGCGAGGGCGTACGTCAGAGTGGTGCGTTGGGTCAGTTGATCAAGCGCTTGTTGCCGGAAAAGCGGACAACGATCTTGAAAGCGCAGGTACGTATGTTACCACCAGTGGCGTTTGTTTCCGCTTTCTTGAATAATACGCCTGTGGTGGTCATCTTCGCTCCGATTATCAAGCGTTGGGCGGAGTCGGTAGGTTTGCCAGCTACGAAATTCCTGATTCCCCTCTCATACGTGACGATTTTAGGCGGTATCTGTACCTTGATTGGTACATCGACCAACTTGGTGGTGCATGGTATGATCTTGGAAGCCGGTTATGAGGGCTTCTCCATGTTTGAGTTGGGGCAGGTGGGTATCTTCGTGGCTATAGCCGGTTTGCTCTATCTCTTCCTGTTCTCCAATAAGTTGTTGCCTGATCAGCGAGTGCAACAGGCAGAAGAGGAGGTAGACGAGAGCGACAGAGGCAACCTGCATCGGGTAGAGGCCGTGTTGGGAGCCCGTTTCCCCGGTATCAATAAGTCGTTGGGCGAGTTTAACTTTACCCGCCACTATGGAGCGATCGTAAAGGAGGTGAAGAGTGGCGGTCAGCGTTTTACTCATGACTTGGATAAGGTTGTATTGCATGAGGGCGACACCTTGGTGCTTTGGGCGGACGACTCCTTCATCCCTACTTGGGGTGAGTCAAGCGTCTTCCTGTTGCTGGCGAATGGTAGCGAATCGGAGGAGCCGGTTTCCAAGAAGAAACGTTGGTTGGCTTTGGGCTTGCTGATTTTCATGATCGTCGGAGCGACAGTAGGCGAATTGCCTTTCGTGAAAGAGCGTATCACCAGCATTCGGTTGGACATGTTCTTCTTTGTCTCCATCACGACCATTATCATGGCCTGGACCAAGATCTTCCCACCGAAGAAATACACCAAATACATCTCGTGGGACATCCTGATTACGATCGCCTGTGCGTTCGCAATCAGCAAGGCCATGGAGAATTCCGGCTTTGCGGCTTTGATTGCCCGTCATATCATCAGCATGGCAGACAGCTTTGGCCCTTATGCCCTCTTAGCGATCATATTTATCATTACTAATATATTCACGGAGTTGATCACCAACAATGCGGCAGCAGCTTTGAGTTTTCCGATCGCGCTTTCGGTAGCGACCCAGTTAGGGGTAGATCCTACACCTTTCTTTGTCGTGATCTGCATGGCGGCATCGGCCAGCTTCGCTACGCCGATCGGTTATCAGACCAACCTGATCGTACAAGGTGTGGGCAGTTATAAGTTCACCGATTTCGTCAAGGTGGGTCTTCCACTCAACGTGATCACGTTCTTGATCTCCGTGTTTGTAATCCCATTGATATGGAAGTTTTGACACCGAATCACATTTATCCGATTTTTGACCGTATGCTCGATCGGTCGTCGAAAGAGCAGCTGTTGGGACAGAGAGGGTTGATGGTCTGGTTCACCGGCCTGAGCGGCTCGGGAAAAAGCACCTTGGCCATTGCCTTAGAGCGAGAATTGCAACGACATGGTTTGCTATGCCGCATCCTGGATGGTGACAACATCCGGAGTGGCATCAACAACAACTTAGGCTTCTCACCGGAGGATCGGGTCGAGAATATCCGTCGCATCGCCGAGGTGGGCAAGTTGTTTGTTGATACTGGTATCATCACCTTGGCCGCCTTTATCAGTCCGAATAACGACCTGCGACAGATGGCCGCCCGCATCATTGGCCCGGATGATTTTTTGGAAATCTATGTCAGCACCCCATTGGCCGAATGCGAGCGACGGGACGTGAAGGGACTGTACGCAAAGGCCCGGAAGGGAGAGATAAAAGCCTTCACTGGCGTCTCCGCTCCGTTTGAGGCCCCGGAGCATCCAGCTTTAACGCTCGACACCACGCAGTTAGATGTGCAGCAATCCGTCGAGCAGCTATTGGCGTTAATATTACCTAAAGTGCAATTAAAAAACAAAGAATAACTATGTCTGATTACAAATTGAGCCACCTGCAAGAGCTGGAAGCGGAGAGTATTCATATCATCCGCGAGGTTGCCGCTGAGTTTGAGAATCCGGTCATGCTCTATTCGATCGGCAAGGATTCCTCAGTGATGGTTCGCTTGGCAGAGAAAGCTTTTGCCCCGGGAAAGGTGCCTTTCCCATTGATGCACATTGATTCGAAATGGAAATTCAAGGAGATGATCACTTTCCGTGACAGCTATGCGAAGGAGCATGGTTGGAACCTGATCGTCGAGTCCAATATGGAGGCGTTCAACGCCGGTGTAGGTCCGTTCACACACGGCAGTAAGGTGCATACGGATTTGATGAAAACGCAAGCGTTGTTGCAGGCCTTGGACAAATACAAGTTCGATGCCGCATTCGGCGGTGCTCGTCGGGACGAGGAGAAGAGCCGTGCGAAAGAGCGTATCTTCTCCTTCCGTGACAAGTTCCACCAGTGGGATCCAAAGAACCAGCGCCCGGAGTTGTGGGACATCTACAACGCCCGTGTACACAAAGGGGAGAGCATTCGTGTCTTCCCGCTCTCCAACTGGACAGAGCTGGACATCTGGCAATACATCCGCTTGGAGCAGATTCCTATCGTGCCGCTTTACTATGCGAAGGAGCGTCCGATCGTGGAGATCGATGGTAACCTGATCATGGCCGACGACGACCGCTTGCCGGAGAAGTATCGGGATCAGATCCAAATGCGCAAGGTTCGTTTCCGCACCTTGGGTTGCTGGCCGTTGACCGGCGCTGTGGAGAGCGATGCGGACACGATCGAGAAGATTGTGGAGGAGATGATGACCACGACGAAGAGTGAGCGCACGACCCGTGTGATCGACTTCGATCAAGACGCAAGTATGGAGCAAAAGAAACGTGAAGGTTATTTTTAAGCGAGAGGAGAGAACATGGCAGAATCAGCATTAAATATTAAGGAATTTCTTGATAAGGATGAGCAGAAGGATCTGCTTCGCTTCCTGACCGCAGGTTCCGTGGATGATGGCAAATCGACTTTGATCGGTCGATTGCTGTTCGATAGCAAGAAGATTTACGAGGATCAACTCGATGCGTTGGAACGAGATAGCAAACGTGTCGGCAATGCGGGTGAGCATATCGACTATGCGCTGTTGCTTGATGGCCTGAAGGCGGAACGGGAACAGGGCATTACGATTGATGTGGCTTATCGTTACTTTAGTACCAACAACCGTAAATTTATTATCGCTGACACGCCGGGGCATGAGCAATATACCCGCAACATGATCACGGGTGGTTCTACCGCCAACTTGGCGATTATCTTGGTAGACGCCCGTGCGGGTGTGATCACACAGACCCGTCGGCACACCTTCTTGGTTTCTTTGTTGGGCATCAAGCATGTGGTCTTGGCCGTGAATAAGATGGACTTGGTCGATTTCGACAAGGCAATATTCGACCGGATCGTAGCTGACTACATGCGCTTTGTGGAGCCGCTGCAGATTCCTGATATCACCTGTATTCCTTTGTCGGCCTTGGATGGTGACAATGTGGTGGAGAAGAGCGCACGTACGCCTTGGTATGAGGGTCCCGCTTTGCTGGATTTCTTGGAGACCGTACCTATCGATTTGGATCGTAATTATGCCGATTTCCGTTACCCGGTGCAGTATGTGCTGCGTCCGAACCAAAACTTCCGTGGCTTCTGTGGTAAGGTGGCTAGTGGTGTGGTTCGCAAGGGAGATACGGTCATGGCTTTGCCGTCGGGCAAGACCTCTAAGGTAAAGAGTATTGTCACCTATGAGGGCGAATTGGAGTGCGCTTTCCCGCCGCTCTGTGTGACCTTGACCTTGGAGGATGAGATTGATATCTCCCGAGGCGAAATGATTGTACACCCGGACAACCTGCCTATTTCGGATCGTAACTTCGAGGCGATGTTGGTCTGGATGGATGAGGAGGAGATGGATGTCAACAAGCAATTCTATATTAAGCAGACCACCAATACGACTCGTGCTCGAGTAGATAGCATTCGCTACAAGGTGGATGTCAATACGATGGAGCACTCCTCTGTGGATAAGCTGAAACTGAATGAGATCGGACGGGTGGTCTTCACGACGGGTAAGGAGCTTTTCTTCGATCCCTACGCACGCAACAAACAGACCGGTGCCTTCATCTTGATCGACCCAATCACGAACAACACTTCTGCTGTCGGTATGATTATCGACCGTGTAGACGCGAAGGATATGGTGAGCGAGGAGGCCTTAGCCGTGCTTAACCTGCCAGAGATGGGCATTGAACCGATTCACTACGAGGCTATTCGCCAAGTGTGCGAGGCCTTAGGCAAACAGGGATTACCTATCAAATGTATAACCGATAAATAAACGTAAACGACATGGGATTATTGGAATTTAATAAGTTGCCAATCAATACATTGGTAGGTGCGGATTGGGACACCTTCCGCAAGGTGATTGCCGGACAGCAGATCGACCCTCGATTCAAGGGCAAGTATCGTTTGACGACAGCTGTCGGGCGCCTGCTCAGCAGCTTGAAACCGTTGGAGGATAGCCGCTACAAAAAATTGGCAGACAAACCCTTGGAGATGGATCCGCTCTTTATCTTGGGCCATTGGCGCAGTGGTACGACCTTCGTGCACAATGTGTTCGCTTGCGATAAGCATTTCGGATTCACGACCACCTATCAGACGGTCTTCCCGCATTTGATGCTGTGGGGACAACCCTTCTTCAAGAAGAATATGGCCTTCTTGATGCCGGACAAACGCCCGACCGACAACATGGAGTTGAAGGTGGACTTGCCTCAGGAGGAGGAGTTTGCGCTCTCAAACATGATGCCCTATACCTATTATAACTTCTGGTTCTTCCCGAAGCGTTGGATGGAACATTGCGATAAATACTTGCTGTTTAACGGCATCACGGAGGAGGAGCGTCAAGTATTCAAAAACACCTTCCTGCGTTTGGTGAAGGTCTCCTTATGGAACACGAATGGCTCGCAATACTTGAGCAAGAACCCACCTCATACGGGTCGTGTGAAGACACTTTTGGAGATGTTCCCCAATGCTAAGTTCATCTATTTGAAGCGCAATCCTTATACTGTGTTTGAGAGTACACGTAGTTTCTTCACCAACACGATCCAGCCGTTGCGTTTGCAGGAGATCTCTAACGAGCAGATCGAGGCGAACGTACTGGAGGTCTATCGTCGGCTTTTCTACAAGTTTGAGGAGGAGAAACACCTGATTCCTGAAGGTAACCTGGTGGAGGTGAAGTTTGAGGATTTCGAACGTGATGCTTTTGCCATGACGGAGCAGATCTATCAGCAGTTGCAATTACCCGGATTCCCAGAGTCGAGGGCGGCTATTGAGCAATATTTAGGTAAGAAAAAGGGTTACAAGAAGAACCAATATAAGTATGAGGACCGTACCGTGCAGTTGGTCGAGAAACACTGGGGTATGGCACTGGAGAAATGGGGTTATAGCTTATGAAAATCCAATGGGTGCAATGGTTGAGTGTGGTGCTCTGTTACCTGCCGTTGAGTTTCCTTTGGGCAGAAGAGCAGCCTACGAAGGGTACCGTGGAGCCGATTGCATTCGGCGACATGGATCAATGGGTTGTTCGTGAGATCCATGAATCAGGGATCATCGGTGGACAGACCAAATTATTGTATGAATTGGGACCCAAAGAGACAATCGTGGGTAACGAGCCTTACCGCAATCGGGGTGGTTCCCCTTGGGGCAACTCCAACGTTTTAGCCAAGGTGGCTGGTATCGTGAAAACCAATACCTCTGTGTATGCTGAGCAAAGAGGCGCTGGGCAGTGCGCTCGCTTGGAAACGCACTATGAGAGCGTAAAGGTGCTGGGATTGGTCAATATCGAGGTGATCGCAGCGGGATCCATCTTTTTAGGTAGTGTTTGCGAGCCCATTACAGGTACCAAAAATGCGGAAGCGAACATTCAATCGGGTATTCCTTTCACCAAACGACCGGAAGCGCTACGCTTTGATTACAAAGTGAAGGCCTCCACGGAGAAGAACCGTGTGCGTAGCACAGGATTCAGCCGAAAGAGCACAGTCGCTGGACAAGACTCGATGGCAGTCATCCTGTTTTTACAGAAACGTTGGGAAGACAAACAGGGTAATGTTTATGCCAAACGGGTAGGCACAATGGTGCAACGCTTCGCACAATCAACTGATTGGGTCAATGAGGCAACTTTCCCAATTCACTATGGTGATATTCGTTCGAGAGCCGATTATCAGCCCTATATGCGTATTCAAGTGGAGACCCGCTATACTGTGAATAGCAAAGGCGAGAGTGTCCCTATCCAAGAGATTGGCTGGGCGGAAGCGGATGAGCAACCAACACATTTGATATTGCAGTTTGTCTCCAGTCATGGAGGAGCCTATGTTGGCACACCGGGTAATACGTTTTGGATTGATAATGTAGCATTAATCTATTGAGCCATCATGGACATTTTTGCGTCAAGAATACAAGAGCTACGAGAAGAATTAGAGCGACACAACTACAACTACTATGTGTTGTCGGCCCCTACGATCTCTGATTTCGAATTCGACCAGAAAATGCGTGAACTGCAGGAGTTGGAGCAGGCTTATCCTGCGTATGACGATCCTGATTCACCGACGCACCGGGTAGGTAGCGACCTCTCTAAGGAGTTTTCCAAGGTCGTGCACAAATACCCGATGCTCTCTTTGGGAAATACCTATTCTCAAGCGGAAGTGAGCGATTTCTACGAGCAGGTCAGCCGTGGGTTGAATGAGCCGTTTGAACTGGTGGCCGAGCTAAAATATGATGGTACTTCCATCTCCTTGACCTATGAGCAGGGACGCTTGGTTAAGGCTGTGACCCGTGGAGATGGTGTGCAGGGCGATGACGTGACGGCCAATGTCAAGACGATTCGTTCAATTCCTTTGCGTTTGCAGGGCGATGATTATCCGGCCCAATTCGAGATCAGGGGTGAGATATTACTCCCTTGGGCGGAATTCGACAGACTGAATAAGGAGCGGGAGGAGCAAGAGGAACCCCTTTTCGCCAATCCCCGCAACGCAGCTTCAGGTACACTGAAACAGCAGAATCCGGCAGTCGTGGCTGCCCGCAAACTGGATGCCTACCTCTATTATCTGCTGGGAGAGGAACTTCCTGCGGATACCCATTGGGACAATTTAGTGGCTGCTCGTCGGTGGGGCTTTAAGATTCCGCAGGTGATGAAGCTTTGCCACACGTTGCAGGATGTATTTGACTATATAGCTTATTGGGATGTCGAGCGAAAGAACTTGCCCGTGGCAACCGATGGTATAGTCTTAAAAGTAAACTCCTTGCGACAACAACGCAACTTGGGATTTACGGCAAAGAGCCCACGCTGGGCTATTGCCTATAAGTTCCAAGCTGAACGAGCGGAGACACGACTTAACTCCGTCTCCTTCCAAGTAGGTCGTACAGGGGCGATTACACCTGTAGCCAATTTGGAGCCGGTACTTTTAGCAGGAACTATTGTGAAGCGCGCCTCTTTGCATAATGCCGATATTATTGATGGGTTGGATCTGCATCTGGGCGATCAAGTCTATGTAGAGAAGGGTGGAGAGATCATTCCGAAGATCGTTGGTGTGAACACGGAGGCTCGAACAGCAGGGTTAGGAGAGAAGATCAGCTTCATTAAGACCTGCCCGGAATGCGGTACACCTTTGATGAGACCCGAGGGGGAAGCGGCCCACTATTGTCCGAACGAGATCGGCTGTCCGCCACAGATCAAGGGGCGTATTGAGCACTTCGTGACCCGTAAGGCTATGAACATCAACATAGGCCCAGAGACTATAGAGGATCTATATGAGGCTGGATTGGTGAAAGACAGTGCTGATTTATATACTTTGCAAGTAAGTGATCTGTTGCGATTGGAGCGATGGGCAGAGAAAAGCGCTCAGAATCTACTGGAGAGTTTAGCAGCCTCTAAGCAGGTACCGTTCGAGCGTGTTCTCTATGCTTTGGGCATTCGCTATGTAGGCGAGACAGTGGCGAAACGCTTGGCGCTCTCTTTTCATTCGATAGAGGCGTTGGAGCAGGCTTCGTTTGAGTCGTTAGTGGCTGTGGATGAAATAGGGGAGCGTATCGCACAGAGTGTGAGAGCTTATTTTGCGGATGCACGCAATCAAGCAATTGTAAAGCGTTTGACAGAGCAAGGATTGCAGATGAGTCTCTCTGAGGAACGGTTGGCAAATCGATCGGATAGGCTGAAAGGGTTGACGATTGTGATCAGTGGAACCTTCTCCAAGCATTCCCGTGATGAGTATAAGGCAATGATTGAGCAACATGGCGGAAAGAACAGCGGTTCGGTGTCTGGCAAGACTAATTACATTCTGGCAGGTGAGAACATGGGCCCTGCCAAGCTGGAGAAAGCCGCCAAATTAGGTGTGAAAATTATCCATGAAGAGGAATTTCTATCAATGCTGAACGAATGATTACAAGCTATTTTATCCGGAAAAAGATTCGAAAACTGGCAGCAGAAGAGCGACAAAAATCCCGTCGATCCTTGCCTTTCGACCAAGTCAAGTCTGTCTTGGTCCTCTATAACGCAGTTGATCATGAAGCTTTGCGAGAGGGATTCAAGATGTTAAAAGCAGCACATAAGCAACTGCATACCTGTTTGTTTGTTGAGTCAGAGGCATTAGCGGAAGAGGTAAAGAAGTCGGCCATCGTCGTGGAGAAGAAGCTGCTCTCTGCCTGGGGATTCCCCAGCGAGGAGGTTGTCAGTCAGTTAGCGTCAATTCCGGTAGACTTGTTAATCGATCTTACCCAGCCGGGGTGTTATCCGATGCAGTATGTAGCGTTGCGCCATCCTTCCACTTTCAAGGTGGGGGTAAAATATCCGGAACAGGAGTGGTATGACATGGGGCTGCTTGTGGCAGAAAGAAATGATATAGCCTACTTATTCGAGCAAATCTTATTTTATTTGCGCACAATCCATGCATAAATGACAATATTTCGCTATTTTTGCGGTGCTAAATAACAAAACGGAAGAGATTTTCCCATGGCAGATATAAATTTAAAGGGAATGGGTGTAGCGTTGATTACCCCATTCAAAGAAGATGAAAGTGTAGATTATGAAGCACTTGGCCGATTGGTGGATTATCAAGTGCAGAATGGAACAGATTATTTGGTCGTTTTAGGAACCACAGCGGAAACCCCTACACTGACAGAGGAGGAGAAGCGAAACATCATAGATTTGGTAGTGAATCACGTGCGTGGTCGCATTCCCATCGTGCTCGGTGTGGGCGGCAACTGTACACGCAATGTCGTAGAGCAGCTGAAAAATGGTGATTTCACTGGCATTGACGCAATCCTTTCAGTCGTGCCTTACTACAATAAACCTTCGCAAGAGGGTATCTATCAACATTACAAGGCTATCGCTAATGCTACGAAGCTGCCGATTATCCTTTACAACGTACCCGGTCGTACAGGTGTAAATATGACGGCTGAGACCACTTTGCGTATCGCTCGCGAGTTTGAGAATGTCGTAGCGGTGAAGGAGGCTTCTGGCAATATCACGCAGATGGATGATATCATCAAGAACAAACCGGCCCGTTTCAATGTCATCTCAGGTGATGACGGCATTACCTTCCCCTTGGTGACGTTAGGAGCGATCGGCGTGATTTCGGTGATTGGTAATGCTTTCCCGCGTGAGTTCAGCCGTATGGTTCGGTTGGCCTTGGCGGGTGATTATGATAGCGCACGCACCATCCATCATAGTTTCACGGAGCTGTTCAGCCTGCTTTTCGTAGATGGTAATCCGGCAGGAGCGAAGAGTATGTTGAGCATGATGGGTTTCATTGAGAATAAGTTACGTCTGCCATTGGTTCCTACACGCATCGTCACCTACGAGAAGATTCGTGAGGTACTGCGTCAGTTAAGCATCAAGTGCTAATCGTAGGAATAGACCCCACGGTACAAGGGTGATCAATCCCACGGTTCATAAAGAAATACCCCACGGTGTACAGCGTTATACCGTGGGGTTCTTTTGTTTATGTCTTTTTCTTCAAGGTGAAGAAAAAGGTCACGCCACGGCCAGGGCTGCTCTTGGCAGAGATCTGTCCCTTGTGAAAATGGACGCTGTTTTTCACGATAGAGAGTCCTAACCCGGTGCCACCCATCTTGCGGCTTCGGCCCTTATCCACCCGGTAAAAACGCTCGAAGATACGGTTGATGTGCTCGGTAGCAATGCCTACACCATTGTCTGAGAAGCTGAAATAGTAATACTTGGGATCCTCCTTATAGCAATTGACCGTGATCTTAACACCTTCACCCGCATAGGCAATCGCATTGTCGTAGAGATTGCGGAAGATGGAGTAGAGTAGGGAGTTGTTTCCGATGACCGTCGGATTGCCCGGTAGGATCACTTCTGTGGTGATGTGCCTAACCTCCATCTCTTGTGAGCATTCCTTCTCGATTTCTGCAATCAGTTTCGGGATATTCACCTCTGTCAAATCAAACAGGGCAGAGGCTTCGTCTAAGCGATTGAGGACAGAGATGTCACGCAGCAAACCGGTGAGCCTCGTGCTTTGCGAATAGCAACGTTCCAAGAAGAAGCGGCATCGCTCTGGATCCAGGTCTGGATTTGACAGGATGGTTTCCAAATAGCCCTGGATACTGCTGACCGGGGTTTTCAGCTCGTGAGAGACATTTTGTGTTAGTTGCCGTTTCATGCGACTCTCCTCTTCTTGGCGACTGATATCGTTGATGGAAAGCTCATAGGAGTGATCCAAGAAGAGGATGCATTCGATTAAGAAAATCTTGCCGTTCTTATCAATGGTCAAGGCGTTGCGCAACACCTTTTTCTTGCGGTTTGGATCGTGGCTATTCTTGACCAAGAAGGTGCGGATAGGCTCCAACTCAGGCACTTCAAGTGCCTCTTCCACATAATGTAATTGTGTATCAGAAATCACGTTCATGAACTGGATAAAGAGGATGTTGGAGAGGATCTCCCGTCCATCTCCATCGAACATGGCAAATCCCTCCTTGGAATATTGAAAATGCTTGACCAGTTTTTCCCGTTCCATGGTAAGCGCATACTTGGCTCGTTGTTGTTGGTGATAGAGCGTGACGATATTTTTGGAGATGTCTCCCAATTCATCATTGGGGAATATATAATCCAAGTCGGGCATCTGCTCTTTCTCCGCTGTTCGAGCAAAATCCCGTAGCTTGGAGATGGTTTTGCCGATGCTTGTGGTAAAGCGGGCAAGCACGAAGAAGAAAATCAAGGTCATAAATCCCATGAAATAGATAAAATCCATGTTAATCTTGAGCACGCCTTTTACGTATGGATCATACTCTAAGGCAGATCGGTAGATGTAACCACCGATATTGGAGGCGGAATAGAAATAACGTTTCCCTGTGGAGGCGGAGGAGCGAATGGCAAACCCCTCATTCTGCAAGCGTGCTTTTCGTACTTCGCTTCGATTATTGTGGTTATCTAATTCATCCGTGCCGCTGTTGTCGAAAAGCACACGGCCAGAAGGGTCGATAATGGTCACACGTAGGTCTCGCTGTGGAATGTCTTGCATGAAAGTTTTGACAGTGGTCGCTATATCCTCGCTCTTGTAGCATTTGCGGAATAGCTGATAGTTATAATTGCTCAACACGTTGTTCAGCTTCTCTTCCGCAAATTCCTTTTCCCGTTGGTATTGAAACAACAGGAAACAGGAGATAAACACTAAAAACATAGCGAAGATTGTCCAAAACAACCGTTGGCTGAAATGGATACGGCTCCCGTTATTTATGCTTACTCTATTCATGTTTTTTATTCATCGGATAATTAGCACTCGAAACAATAACCGAATCCCAATCGGGTGACAATATTCTTGCCATAGCGACCGATCTTTTTGCGTAAGCGAGTGATATTAACGTCAATAGTGCGATCCAGCACATAGACCTCCTCTTTCCATACGCGGGAGAGGATCTCTTCCCGAGAAAAGACATTCCCTCGATCCGCTAACAGCAGACGCAAGATCTCGAATTCCTTTTTAGTGAGGGGAATTTCTTCCCCGTCAACGGTTGCCTTGATGCGTCGAATGTCCAATGTGAGTGTCTCAAATGTCAGTTGATCATCAGATGGTTCCTTTATTGTAGCCTGTGTACGCCGAAGGACAGCCTTGATGCGGGCAATCACCTGGCGAATGGAGAAGGGCTTGGAGATATAGTCGTCCGCACCTAAATTGAAACCGGTCAGCAAATCATTCTCTGTATCTTTCGCTGTCAAAAAAATGATGGGGATAGAGGCTGTCTTGGGATCTCGCTGCAACAGGTGAGCCATCTTGAAACCAGAGATTTCGCCCATCATGACATCGAGTAGAAATAGGTCATAGAGCGTCAAATCCCTCTGGAGCGCTTCCTCTGCACTGTATGCCGTATCTACCGTATAACCCTCGGTCTCTAAATTGAAACGCAAGATTTCGCACAGATCTTCCTCGTCGTCAACCACTAATATCCGTATTGTCTTTGCTGTTGCCATATCACTGATTCCATTGTTATGTTACGACCGCAAAGATCGGGATTTTCTATTTCTACCACATGAAATAGATGTTACAATTCTGTTAAGACGGTGCTTTTCCGTTTCACTCCAGCCAAGCAGAAAGATGAATGGGATAATTATTGGGAAAAAGAGACATTGCAGTCTATTTATCGTGAAACAATAAATATATTTGTCGGTAGTTAATAAAATCAGAGCAAATAATCATTGATTAATACATCGAGCATGAGAAAAAGACTGTTTGGTTGGGCGGCAGTAGCATGTGCCCTCAGTATGATGGTAGGTTGTGCCGATCCCGATGTGGGTGAGCGGCAAGTAAACGTGATTCCGGCTCCCGTGGAGTTGGTGAGAGGGGAGGGGCTTTTCCCGATCGGTCCTCGCACGGAGATTGGTTATAACGACGAGGCGTTGCGAGGTGCGGCGGCTCGGCTTTCGGAAGAGATCGAGCGAGTCAGTGGCATGAAGTTGGCGTATGCCTCTTGCAAGGAATCGAATTGCATCATCTTCATGGAGCTGCTGAAGCCGGAAGAGTTTGCCGACCTTCCCGCTACCTATGGTAATAGCCCGAAGGGTGGGGATCCGATGGATGAGCGCTACTCGCTTTCGATCGAGCGGGAGAATATTTACATCAAGGCTCCGGCGATCGAAGGACTCTACCGAGGCATAGCTACCTTGACGCAGATTGTGGCGCAAAACGCTACGCCGGCGGAGAACGGCAAGCTCTATCTGCCGATCTTAGAGGTGAAGGATGCGCCTCGCTTCGCTTGGCGCGGTCTCTCACTGGATGTCTCTCGCTGTTTCTTCACGGTGGAGGAGGTGAAGCAGGTGATCGACCTGATCTCGCTCTATAAGATGAACGTGTTGCACATGCACCTCTCCGACAATCAGGGATGGCGCATCGAGATCAAGGCCTATCCGAAGTTGGCCGAGGTGGGCGGACAGATTCCCAACGAGGGTAAGCCAGGTGGCTACTACACACAGGAGCAATTCAAAGAGTTGGTGCGCTATGCGGCGGAACGTCAGGTGACGATTATCCCAGAGGTGGATTTGCCAGGTCACACGAAGGCGGTCTTTGCGGCCTATCCGGAATTGACTAATGCGGTGAAGCTGAAAATTGATGCCAATTTCTCTGGACAGGCGCTGAACGCCCTCGACGTGGATGATCCGCAGGCGATGGCCTTGACGGAGGCGGTGGTCAAAGAGATAGCAGCCTTGGCTCCCGGTGCTTATCTGCATATTGGTGGTGACGAGGCGGTAGGCTTGCCGCACGATAAGTTCGTGCGCTATATCAACACGATTCGTGAGCTGGTAAAGGCCACTGGCAAGCGAATGATTGGTTGGCAGGAGACGGCTCGTGCCGACATTGGCGAGGGCGATCTCTTCCAACATTGGATTTTCCTGAAACAGAGCAATACGGATGCGATCAACTCTGGTGAGAAGATGAAAGACAAGCCGGAGTCTTACCGCAAGTTGATGAAGCTCTATGCCGACTTCATGAAGGAGGCTTCGAAGGATCCCGAGCTGGGTATCGGTAAGGGGGCGCAGGTGATTCTCTCGCCGAGCCGCTATGTCTATATGGACACGCCTTATGCGGAGCAGAGTGCTGACAGCACGCAGGCAGCGGAGCAGGCCCGACTGGGCATGATGGCCTACGACAAACAGACTGTTGCCGAGATGTATGATTGGGATCCGATGACCTTCAACCCGACGGTCGAGGAGCCGACACAGAAGGTGGCGGGCATCGAGGCAGCTATCTGGTGTGAGACGGTGAACAACTTCAGCGATCTGCAGTTCCTCTTGATGCCTCGCTTGGCCGGTGTGGCTGAGAAGGGATGGAGCCAGGTGGAAAAGACCAACTGGGAGGAGTATCGTCAGCGTCTTGCTGGGCAAGCTCCGCTCTTGGAGAAAGCAGGATGGAATTACTTTAAATCATCGTTAGTATTTTGAGGAATTATGAATTATAAATTATGAGTTTTGAACTTCGTACTTCGTCAAATTATGAATTATGAATTAAAAATTATAAGTTATGAATTATGAGTTAAATAGGGCATAATCCTTAATTCATAATTTATAATTCTTAATTATGGAGATAATTCATAACTCAAAATTCAAAATTCAAAAATAGGGTGTTATGAAGCAGTTTCTATTGATTTTGGTGTCGCTCTTGCTGGCCCCTTGGCTGAAGGCACAAGAGCTGACCTACAAGCAGGTGGACAACCTGCCTTACTCGACATCGGCTGATGCGTATGCCAAGGAGCGTTGCCGATTGGATCTCTATTACCCGGAGGAGGCGACGGGCTTCCCCACGGTGGTTTGGTTTCATGGGGGAGGATTGACTTCGGGTAACAAGTTCGTGCCGGAGGAGTTGAAGAACAAAGGTATTGCGGTGGTAGCGGTGAACTATCGCCTGCTACCGAAGGCTTCGTTGAGCGACTGTATCGACGATGCGGCTGCGGCGGTGGCTTGGACGTTCCGTGAGATTGAGCGTTACGGCGGTGATCGCCACAAGATTTTTGTCTCTGGCCATTCCGCAGGCGGCTATCTGACCAACATGATCGGCTTGGATAAAAAGTGGTTGGCGAAATACCAGATAGATCCGGATAGCATTGCGGCTTTGGTGCCCTATAGTGGTCATGCCATCAGCCATTTCGCCTATCGAGAGGCTAAGGGAATGAAGGTGACACAACCCAGTATCGATGAGTTCGCACCACTTTATTACGTGCGCCCGGATGCACCACCTTTGGTGATTATCTCCGGTGATCGGGAGAAGGAACTGTTGGGTCGTTATGAGGAGACCGCCTATCTGTGGCGTATGATGCAGGTAGCTGGCCATAAAGCCACTTACCTTTATGAACTGGATGGCTACGACCATGGCTCGATGGCTAATCCGGCTCACAAGATTCTGTTGGATCACATTCGTCGTATCTGCCCGGACAATTTCTATCAGATGAACCGCTCGCAAGCGGTGACTGCTTTCGTGACGACAACCGATCGCCGACGAGACTTCGCTAAGGAGTACATACCTTTTGGCAAGACGAATGCGGAGAAGCCATTGACCATTACGCTTGACCCGACGAAGCGATTCCAAACGATGGATGGTTTCGGAGCGGCTTTGACCGGCTCCACCTGCTACAACCTGCTGCGTATGGCTCCCGAGGATCGGAAACGTTTCTTGACGGAGACCTTCTCTGAACGGGAGGGAATGGGCTATAGCTACATCCGTATCTCGATCGGCTGCTCCGACTTCTCGTTGAGTGAATACACCTGTTGCGACGAGAAGGGCATCGAGCATTTCGCTCTGCAAAGCGAGGAGATCTACTATGTGATTCCGGTCTTGAAGGAGGTGTTGGCCATCAATCCCAAATTGAAAATCTTAGGCTCGCCCTGGACCTGTCCCCGTTGGATGAAGGTGAACAACCTGCAAGATTTGCAGCCGTTTGAGTCGTGGACGAGTGGCCAGCTCAACCCCGCCTATTATCAGGATTATGCCACCTACTTCGTGAAGTGGATCCAGGCGATGGAGGCAGCGGGCGTGCCCATTGAGGCAATCACGCCACAGAATGAGCCGTTGAACCGAGGCAACTCCGCTTCGCTCTTTATGGGTTGGGAGGAGCAGCAGGCTTTCGTACGGGATGCGTTAGGTCCGCAGTTGAAGGCGGCCGGATTGCAGACGAAGATCTACGCTTTCGACCACAATTATAACTACGACGATATGCTGGATCAACAGGGCTATCCGATGAAGCTTTACGAGGATCCCAATGCCGCCTCTTTCTTGACCGGTGCCGCTTATCATAACTACGGAGGCGATCGGGCTGAGCTGAAGACGGTGGGTGCCCGCTTCCCGCAGAAGGAGCTGATTTTCACGGAGACCTCCATCGGTATGTGGAACGATGGGCGTAACCTGTCTAAGCGTTTGATGGAGGATATGCGTGAGGTGGCCTTGGGTACGGTGAACAACGGCTGTAAGGCGGTGATCGTTTGGAACTTGATGCTCGATAACGATCGGGGTCCCAATCGAAAAGGCGGTTGCCAGACCTGCTACGGAGCGGTGGATATTGAGCGGTCAGACTACAAGACCATCACTCGTAACTCGCATTATTATATTATTGGTCATCTCTCCGCTGTGGTGAAACCTGGAGCCGTGCGCATCGCCTCCTCCGAATCGAAACAGGCCGGTGTGACCTATGCTGCCTTCGAGAATACGGATGGCAGTCATGCGTTGGTCTTGCTCAACGACAGTGATCAGGAGCGGCAGATTGAGGTGAACGACGGAAAGCAACCCTTCGCCTATAAGGTGCCGGCTCATGCGGTCGTTTCATTTAAATGGAAAAAATGAAAACATTTTGGAACAGACTTGTGTTATATAGGTACATAGTGTTTTTCATGGTATTAGATTAAGTCAGATTACACCACTTCTCCTTGTTCGCGAGAATCGGGAGGGTAACAAATAAATAATCCGCCAGCAGTGTATGCCAGCGGATTATTTGTTTTATATACGCCCTTTTGGATCGTCTAATTTTCATTGCCCGTAATTTTCAAAAACGATGGGCAACGCCTGAAAAAACGACGGGCAATGTTTTCAAAAAACACGGGCAACGTTTTTCAAAACCATCGGCAATGTTTTTTGAAACGATGGGCAACGAAAAATGATTATTTCTTCTTCAATAGATATTCGTCAATCTGCTTCACGAAGTCCTCACGAGGCAAAGCCCCCATCGACATCATCGGCTTGCCCTCTTTCGGGATAAAAAGGAAAGTCGGGATGCTTTGGATGCCAAAGGCCGCAGCTAATTCCTTCTCTTGATCCACATTGATCTTATAGACAATAATGTCTTTTTTGTAGAGGATAGCCAAGTCGCGCAAGATTGGCGCTACCTGCTTGCAGGGACCACACCAGTCGGCATAGAAATCGACGATACAGGGTTTGCTGCCCTCATATACCCACTCGTTGGGGTGTTTCTCGTAGTTGAACACCTTCTCCAAAAACTCCGCTTTTGTCAAGACGATTACTTCACCCTTTGCGGGAGCCTCCTTTTTGGCTGGCTCTGCATCGTTGCCCCCCTCCGTCGAGGCAGAGGCATTGCAGCTGACCACGCAGAGGAAAAGGGCGATCAACCATACATTTTTCAATCTGTTCATATTTCGCTATAATTATTAGTTATCTCATTCGTACTTAAAAATCGAGCCGCACTACATAGTCGATGTCTGTCGGCACCTCCGCTAATCGTAGCAGCACACCCTCTTTGTCTTGCTGGAAGCGCACCTTCTCGCCATTCTTGAAGAGCGTTGCCTGTTTGATCTTCTTGTCGGTGATCGGCAGGAACAATCCCTTATCCTTCAAGTTGAGAATATGGACGAAAAGCGTGTTGCCCTTCTGTGTGGTCACACCCCAGTCTCGTGGTGAGATCTGTCCGCCTCGTGTGCCATAAATAGTTTCGCCATAGATCTTCATCCAGTCGCCCATCTCCTTCAGTCGCTCCACGGAGATAGCGGGCAAGGAGCCGTCTGGCTGCGGGCCGATGTTCATCAGGAGGTTGGCATTCATGCCTGCAGCTTTCACAAGGTAATGGATCAGTCGCTCAGTAGTTTTGTAGTTCTGATCGGTGATCTTATAGCCCCACATGCCATTCATCGTCTCGCAGGTCTCCAAAGGCAGCTCGCCCACGGTCTGTCCAGCAGAATAGCCGGCGGTGTTCTGTCCGGGCAGGTCACGCTCGAAAAGCTGGAAGTCCTCGCCGGGATGCAACGCCTTGTGGTGGTTGTTGCCAATCATGCAGGCCGGTTGCAGGCTGTGGATGTGGCTGTAGATATCCGCCAAGCCCCAGTCGAAGTCGGCGTTTACGTTCTGGTCCCATTCTCCATCAAACCAGATCGCATCAATCTTGCCGTAGTTGGTCAGCAGCTCACTTAATTGATCCTTCATGAACTGATGATAGGTCTTGAAGTCGCCATGCTCCTCACGTCCGGTGCCATGCCCGGAGCTACCTAAAGGATAGTAGTCCTCTCGCCGCCAGTCGAGCAGTGAGTAGTAGAAGTGGACGTTGATGCCCTGCTTGTGGCACTCATCCACCAGCTCCTTCACGATGTCGCGCTTGAAAGGAGTGGCCTGCACGATGTTGAAGTCAGAGTAGTGACTGTTGAACATCGAGAAACCGTCGTGGTGACGGGTCGTGAAGCAGATGTATTTCGCGCCGGCCGCCTTAAAAGCCGCCACCCATTCGGCAGCGTTGAAATTGGCAGGATAGAAGCCCCCGGCCAACTTGGCATACTCCTCCCAGTTGAGGTTGCGGTTGTTCATCACCCATTCGCCATCGGCCATCATGCTGTAGATGCCATAGTGAAGGAAGATACCAAACTTATTATCTTGAAACTCTTGTCGAGCCTTTAGGTTCTCGGGTGTAGGCTGATAGCCCTCTTGTGCCAATGCCGGGAGTGTCAGTCCGGCAGCCAGCAATAAACTGATGATTCCTTTTTTCATGTGTATGTCTTTATAAATAATAGGTTGATCGCGAACTTACGGAAAATCTCTGTAATAAACGAAAAAAACGAAAAGAAATGGAAACAGAAATTTGTCTACCTTGAAGCAGAAGCAACTCTTCTTGGCGATCTGGGCGGTCACGCTTTTCCTGCCTTACGCCTATACTTTCTTCATGCCGGAACTATTCGGGCTTTGCGCATGGAATAGCTTTGGGACCTTCTACTATTTTGCTGGGTTCAATGGCTATCTGTTGCTTGGGTATTCCGAGCAGGAGATGGAGCTCTTCTTCCTCTATTGCTCCCCGAATGTGGTGTTGATGACGATTGCGCTCTTCTTGATCGTGCGTAAGATAAAGATCGAGTCGGAAAGCATTATCGCTGTGTTAGCCAATATCACCCAATGTGGTCTCGGTATCTATATGGCTCACTATTTTGTCGTAGGCTTCTGCTATGCCTTGGCGGATGCCTTTACCGTTCCGGTCTCTCTGCGCATACCGGTCACGGCGGTCATCGCCTTTGCGATTAGCTGGGCTTTTGTGGCGACAGGCTACAAGGTCGCTCCGAAATGGGCGAAATGGATTTTCGGATGAATCCAAGTTAAAAAAGAGGAGTTGATTCTTCTGCCAACTCCTCCTTCTAAGCTATTCTGCCTCTCATGGGGTAGCACTTACATGCTCTTACCTCCTTCTTGCCAGATACTCGATGGCGTAAACCGGCCAACGGGGAACTTTTCGGATATTTGTACGGACAGGGGGAATGTCGCACAGCAGGAAGAGGGCTGCAAGCGCTAAGGCGAACCAAATGACATAGCCATACACCTGTTTGATTGTCACCATCATCATGGAGTGCAGGAAGTCATGTCCAACGTACCCACCGAAATCAAAGTGCGCTATATCCAAGTGGGTTAGGGTAAGCTGCTGTCCGTAACTCATCATGTTTTCGTTTAGAAGATGCGAGAAGATGGTGGTATAAATGCCATAACCTGCCGCTCCTGCCAGATACATGTGTAGGATGTTGAACACGAACAAGCCCATGAAAAATTGTTCAAGGCTGGGCACCGATTCATCTAAAGCCCACATCAACGCAGGGGCCAGTATGGCATAAGCAAAACCTCGCAAGAAGATGGCAAGTCGGTACTGCTCGATATTGACAGGCATGTCCAGCGTGAAGTACATCAACATGCCATAGAACGCTATACTGATAAAAGCGATTCCGAAGAGTTTCCATATCTTCCATTTCCTGACTTTCAGCCAATAGAGATCCAGCAGGATGCCAACGTACATACCGGGAAGTACCCACATATACTGCTCCTCTTTGGTCAGTTCCTCCAACCGAATGACTTCACTGTAAAGTATCTCTTCCAGGGTGTGTTCAGCACCGAAAGCCAGTTCGGCAAAGAAAGTGACGATGAGAATGGGAACAACATTTCGACGTGTGAAAAGACTGAGTTCGACGTAAGGGTAACGGTAAAAGCGAAGGCGATAGAGCACCATGCCGAAAAGCACAATGGCGACACCTGCCAAGATGCGAATACGGAACGTGTCTAACCACATGAGATAGTCGCCATACACCACGATGTACGACAACACCAACATCAGCCCACAGATGAGCAATGCTCCCTGAAAGTCAATTCCTTTCAGTGAAAGTCGCTGTGGCATGGGACAGAACGGGCGGCAGAAGATGACTTGTGTGAGCAGCACGAACGACATAGTACCTATCGTAAAGACGTGCATCATCTGCCAGGTGAAATGATGACCGAACCAAGCCGCGAGCCATCCACTACCCTCAATAGCCGTAAGCAAGATAATGTGGAGTACAGGGAAGAAGACTGCAAAATCGCGTCTGGGAGTAATCCACAGTTGGATGTTGCTCATACACTCGAAGGTTCCTTGTATCTTGGCCATTCCGGCAATGAAGCAGACTACCGTGAGTAGCGGTAACGACTGGCTATACATGGTCAACATATTGCATACGCCAAGAACAATGGCCGAACCGCAAAGCAACTGCTGGTTGGTGAAACGGAACTTCATGCGGAAGAGCATAGGGAAATAGACAGCCATGCCCGCAAGCGTGGCATAAAGCAAGAAGAGCACATCCTCAATCATGAAGTTGGTGGTGCCACGGATACCATCTAAGGCACCGAGGTAAATACCTCCACTAAACTGAAAGCAAAAGGCGGTCAGCACGTACAGCCAGGGCTGGATGCGACGAGGCACCCATCCCTTCATCATCGGCATGGAAAAGCCCATGCTTGGAGGAGGACCGCCGGCGCTCTTCATGAAAAATTCGGTTAATTGTCCCATCGCGCATTACTCCTTAACGATGCATTCCACATTATAACCACCCTTTAGCTTGGCGATATCACTGCTCGCGTCGAGCTTGATGCGTACAGTAACACGCTGTTCCACCTTCACGAAATTACCGGTAGCATTGTCGATAGGAATCAGTGAGAAGGCACTGCCAGTAGCATCGGAGATGCGTTCCACCGTACCCGTATATTCCACATCCGGAACGGCATCAGCTGTAATCTCTACCTTATCGCCTATATGGATGTGAGGCAACTGGCTTTCCTTGTAGTTCGCCTCAATCCAACGTTCATCTTTATCGACGATACTCACCAGTGTCTGCCCTGGATTGACCAGCTGTCCTGCATGAATGTCTTTCGTGCCGACCGTACCGTCGCAAGTGGCAATGATGTAGCAATACGAAAGATTCAGGCGGGCAAGGTCAACGGCACGACGGGCCAGTTCTATACCCTGTTCCGAAGCGGAAAGATGATGTCCCTGCTCGGCTACGACAGCTGACTGCATCTGGCGTGAACGAACTGCCTGCTCATAGGCTGCCTTGGCGCTCAGATAAGCCGTGTGCACCTTGTCATATTGTTGTGGGGTGACGGCATCCTGACTGAGGAGGTTCTTGAAACGGTTCTCCTCGCGCAGGGCATTCTCCATCTGCGCACGTGCCGATTCGATCCCTGCCTCCGTAACGGTCATGCTTGTCTGGGTGGTAACGATACTGCTGGCCGTTCCCTTCGAACCCTGTTCCGCGCGGAGAAGGTCTGCCTCGGCTTGTGCCAGCCGCAAGCGAAACTCAGCATCCTCAATAATGACGAGTGTGTCTCCCTTCTTAACCTGCTGAAAATCGGTAAAGCGTACCTCTCGGATAAAACCTTGCACACGGCTGCTCTGAGGCACGATATTTTGACGGACACGGGCATTGTCGGTAAATTCTCCACGGCCGAAGTGCATAAACTGGCTGATCACATAAGTGGCTCCGCCCAAAAGGCAAAGTACGATGAGTGTATTATATAAATAAATGTGTATCTTGTTCTTTTCCATGATTATAAAGTATTTGTTACATATTTGAGTTTATAGAAATGATAAAGCAGATCAATGCGGGCATTGACCAGTGCCATTTCGGCAGAGAGTTTCATGTTGGAGGCATCCACCATATCAGTAAGCAGCGCAAGGTCATTCTGATAACGGTTTTGCACCACGGAGTAGTTCTGATTGGCCAGTTCCACCTGCTTCTGCTGTGTCTTCACCTCGGTGTAGGAGGCCAGTAGATTGGTATAGCTTGCCTGTACACCATGCTCCACCCCTTCACGTGCCAAGGAGAGGGCTTCCTGAGACTGCTGATGCTCCATCCGCGCTTTGCGGATCTGGTGTTTATTCTTCCAAAGATTGCCAAGGCTGAATTTGACACCTACCCCGACGAACCACACGTTGACATTGCAATCTTTCGGAATAAGGTCTTGCGTATATGGACCAAAAAGCTGATTCTCCGCCACTAAAGCAACTGATGGCAATGACGCTGCTTTTGCTTGCTTCACCTTCTGCTCCGCCAGATTGGTGGCCACTGCTGCTTGACGAATACCCAGGTTGTTGTCCGCTGCTGTCTGCTGCCATAGCTCTTGAGAAGCGATGGCCGAGAGCGCATTTATTTCTGTATCCAGTTCATGCTTATCGGGTAGAACAACCGTCTGCGCGGGTAAATGCAGGGTCGTGACCAACTGATGGTTGATGACCGTAGAAGCATCGGTGAGCTTCGTCAGCGTGAGTTCCAGCCCCTGCAACTGCAGTTCGTAGCGAGTGATGTCGTTCTGTAAGACGGTACCTTGCTTGCGGCGGGCTTTCATCTGCTCGATCTCTTTCTGTGTCAGTGCGATATGCTGGCGAACCACTTCTATCTGATTGTTCAGTTTGCAAAGGTCAAGGCAATAACCTGTCAACAAGAAGCGTACCTCCTGGCGGTTCTTCTCTACATCCAGTTCCGCCATCTCTTTGCCCAGTTCCGCCATGCGGATACCCGAACGGATCGCACCGCCCGCATAGACTACCTGAGCCACCTGAGCCGTAAAACTGTTTCCCCAGTGGGGCGTGTCCTGTTTACCGTTTGCCACGGGAACAGCCCCTATGCCCGGCACAACGTAATCAGTTGTCCCATGAGTCGAAAAACCTCTCGACAGCATGAAAGCATTGCCCGTATAGCTGCCCTGGAGGTTCAAGTCCACACTCGGCAGCAATGCCGATTTAGCAGCTGCCACCCCTTCATTGGCTGCCCGCAGCGCGGCCTCACTCACTCTCACCTTTTGACTCTGTTGGTCAGCAAGGTTGTATAGCGTGGTGAGCGACATCACCTGCACAGCCTTGTCTTGTGCGCATAGAGGCACAAAAAAAGTCCCTTCAGCCATCAGACCGATGGCCAAAGTGGAATAAACCATAAGCTTGTTCATGAAATAAAAATAGATATCTGGTTGTTCATTATTATTCCTTTAACAGTTAATCTTGGTCATTCCCTCGGAAATACTAATAATGAACTTAAGCGTCCGGACAGCATCACATCTGCCACAATACTCTACAAGCGGTCTCATCAGGGAACATTAAAGATGTGAACCGCCTATCAAGCACTATTGATTAAGAAATCCGGCGCAAAAGTACAAAGAAAAATTTAAAATAGGAAGCATCCTGCCTTCCGAATTTTCTATGCAGAAGCCTATTGATGACGATTGCGCGCTTTGAAAAAAAAGAGGAGTAGGCTCTTCTGCCAACTCCTCCTTCTAAACTATTCAGCCACGAATGGGCTAAACGACATCAGGATTTTCCGGCTCTGGTTCCGGTTCCACAGGAGGTTCGGGATCAGAGGAAGTGGTCGGTTTTGATTCCTCGCTCGGATTGGGCTTCGCTCCGGCCTTCACTCGCGAGAGCGTCAGCTGAAGCTGATAGAGGATCGCGTTCATCCGATCAATAATGGCCACCAACTGCTGCTCCTTCGTCTCCGATTGCTCGGTCAACGCATTCGCTTGATAGAGCGCATTGATCGCACGAGCCAACTCCTTGAAAGCCTTATCCACCAACGGGCGGATAGTGGCCATGTTGTGCGAAGTGGCCTTGGTGAACCGTTGTCCCGATCGCTCCTGATAGATGGCGTTGAACGCTTGGTTCAGCGTTTCCAATCGGCTCAACGGCTCCGTCAGCTTCAACGTCTCGATATGCGTTGCGCAATCCGATTCACGCATTCGATTGATAAAATCGGTCAACGCACCGGTGGTAGCTGCATAACGCATTCGCTTTGCTGCTCGATAGGGCTTAACAGGATGGAGCAGGGCTTTTGCCGCTTGCTGAGTCTCCTCACCTCCTGTTTCTGATTCATTATCAATGCGCTTTAAGATGTAGCTGAACTGCTGCACCCGGGAAGCATGTTTCTCTCTGATCTCGTCAGACTGGGCGTAGGAGCGATTTAATAGATAACAGCTGTTCTCTTCCTTAAACAGCTCCACATACTGGTTTCTCAAACCAATTAAACCTAAACCTGATGCTACCTCAGTAGGTATCGCATCTAACAAATCACTGTGCACTTGATAATGCTCTGCATTGAGTGCACCTCTGAAATTAAAATTACTATTTACTTCCTTCATGAAATAAATTTTTGGTAAAACATTATCTATCCACAAGTTCACCCGTCGATTTAG
>OBLI01000359.1_pt1 | contig 49059 bp, 35 predicted proteins | sample 1519701 | NCBI WGS metagenome assembly OBLI01 (sample SAMEA3663005, study PRJEB22513) | pig gut metagenome | biome: pig gut; feature: pig-associated habitat; material: faeces | place: France | collected 2012
TAACATATTTTTGAGGTTTTAATAATGTTGCAGCAAAGGTAACAAGCATAATGATAAAAAAAAAGGCTGCATCGCGGACACGCTTACCTTTGAAACACTAAATATCTTTAATAATGACCCCATTGTTGCTGTTCATACAATCTTTTTTCCTAATTTTGTATCTTAAAGCTAAGAAAGAAAGTAAAAACAATCGCATAAACACGAAAAAAAGATGAGCCGAATAAATGTTTTGTTCAGTTTTCTCGGCCACTACAAATACCTTATAGTATTAGTGGTGGGCGTGGTTCTCGTTGGTTTTGTCGACGAGAACAGTTTCATGCGCCGCATGCAGCTTGACATGCAGATAGCCGACATGGAGCAAGAGATAGCCAAGTATAAGGCCATCAACGAAGCCGACACCAAGCAGCTGCGCGACCTGCGCCGCAACCCAAGGTCGGTGGCAAAGATTGCCCGTGAGCGCTATTTCATGAAAGCCGATGACGAGGACATCTTCGTGCTTAGTGACGATGAAAAACCTAAGACAACAAACGATGAAACAGTTAACTAACATACAGAGTGGGCTCTTTCTCTTCGGCGGAGTGCTCATGGTTATAGGTGCTGGAAGCTACGCCTTCATGTGGCACCAAGAGGTGGTGGGCTTCATATACCTTATTGGCGCATGCCTCTTTGGCGGCATACAGCTCATGCAGAGCTATGAGGGCCGCAACATGGTTATAAAGCGTTTGAAGCGCATCATGTCGCTTGCCGACCTGCTCTTCATCTTCTCAGGCATGGTCATGATCGACAATGCCTTCGGTGTCACCCAGTCGTTCTTTGGCAACTATGCCACCTACCTTGAGGTGGTCTACAACAAGTGGGTGTTGCTCTTGCTCATTGCTGCTCTGCTTGAGATTTACACCATGCACCGCCTGTCGTCGGAGCTGTCGAAGGAGAATGACAATAGTCCACAGGTTTAGAAACATGTCGCGTAAGCGGTGTGTATAGGCACCAAACAGTTGGAACAATCAAAAAAAATACTAAAACATCGTCTTATTATTTTAAATAGGATAAAAAAAATTCCGTTCTTCAAGAATAGATATTACCTTTGACGAGGTTGAAAAAATAAACATGGCTATGAATAAAATTATCTACGCACTGCTCGCTGTCTTGGCGTTGACCTCTTGTGCTAATTCTTACAACATATCAGGTACATCAAACGTCTCGACGCTTGATGGCCGCATGCTGTATCTGAAGATTCTCAAGGACAACGATTTCAAGAGTCTCGACTCGTGCGATGTTGTGCATGGACAGTTTCAGTTTAACGGAGCGTTTGACACCATTCGCATGGCAAACATCTTCATGGATGACGAGAGCGTGATGCCACTCGTGCTTGAGACAGGCGACATAACCGTAAAGATAGACAACACCCAGCAGACCGTGAGCGGCACGCCGCTCAACGACGAGCTGTTCAAGTTCTTCAACAAGTACAGCCAGATCAAGAACCAGGAGGCAGAACTTGTCCACACCCATGACCGCGCCATCATGGACGGCAGCAACATGGATGTGGTGAACGCAAAGCTCAGTGCCGAGTCGGACCGTCTGTCGGCAGAGGAGGACAAGCTCATCACATCTTTCGTGACCGAAAATTTTGACAACGTGCTTGGCCCTGGCGTGTTCTTCATGGTGACCATCAGCAACCGTTACCCCGTGCTTACACCGTGGATCGAGGATATCATGAGCAAAGCCACGGATAAGTTTAAGAACGATCCTTATGTGAAGGACTATTATAAGAAGGCACAGGAGAACCAGGCCATAATGAACGGTCTGCACGATGCCTCCATGCCACCTGCTCCCGCATCGGCACCTGGCCCTGCACCCGATGGTGCAGCAATGACGCCTGCACCTGGCACCATGCCCGATGCTGCTGCTCCCGCGCCCACACCTAACGAGTTGGCTCAGCCTGCCGATGGACAACAATAAAAAAACGTGTTCACGCACAAAGCAAGACAAACAACAAAACGCGAAATGTCTTGCTTTGTGCGTGAACTCGTTTTTAAAGGTAAAAAGGTAAAAAGGTAAAAAGGTAAAAAAGGCTGACGCCGTTAGAAGGAAAAAACGAAAAGGGAAACATGAAAAATCCAATTGTCTTTTTAAAGGTAAAAACATATTGACGATTTTTAAAGGTAAAAAGGTAAAAAGGTAAAAAGGAAACAAGAAAACAAGAAGAAAAAGAAGATAAGAAACAAGAAGAATATTTATTATAGTTATTTGAAAATGTTTAATTAGAGCTATGAAAATTAACAGACATCTAACGGTTGCATTGTTAGCCCTCATGTTTGCTGTGAAAGCCTCCGCCCGTGATGTGACGGTCTTTCTTAATGGCATGAGTGAAGGGCAGACCTTCAGTGTGCAACTACTTGACAAGATCTACTTCAGCGACGGCAACCTTGTGCTGAACCGATCGGGAGAGGAGACAAAGGTGCCTCTCTCCATGATTAAAAAATTGTGTTTCCCCAACACGCCAACAGGCATCTCACAGACCTCTGTTGCCGATGCCGACATTAAGGCCTTCGTCGTGGGCGATGAGATAAAGCTTGTGGGCTATGACCACAGCAAGCCTCTCGCTGCTGCCCTCTACGGCATGAACGGCTCGCGCTACATGTCGGTGAAGGCTCTCACCAGCGATGCGCTGAACGTGGCTTCACTGCCTAAGGGCATCTACATCTTAAAACTCGGCAAAAAGATATTCAAACTGTACAAATAAAACAAGGAAAACGTTAATTGCAAGGAAAACGTTAACTTCAAAGAACACATTTATAACAAGAAGGCTCTCTTCTGAGCCTACAAAAAACAAAAGAAATTAGTTTATGAAAAAACTGTTTACTACAATAATGGTGTTGGCCGTTTCTGCCCTCACCCTGTTTGCACAGAACACCGAACCTGAGAAGATGGTTGTAAAGATGAAAGATGGCGCAACCACCACGTTTGTCATCAACGACATTGAGGACATTACCTTTGAGCAGGGCGATCAGCCAGAGAAACCAGAACCTCCCGTTGCCGACAAGGTTTACAAGATTGAGCTTAACAACGATTTCAGCACTGGCTTGGTGCAGAAAATAATGTGTGGCGATGTGCAGGTTGCTGAGATGGCAAACGAGTATGTGCGCTATTATGTTGCTGATGGCGAAAATAAGAATAAGGTTTATGACGACAAGCTCGTTGTGGTTTATCCCATGGGCGCTGACGGCAAGGCAGACCTCACAAATGGTCTTGCTGCCAACGGAGCCAAGATTTCGTGGGACGTGACGAAGAATGTTGTGGCTTCTTACACTCCTGCCGAAGGCGATGGCACTCTCACAACCATATATCTCAACAACGCCGGCCAGTTTGTTGATGCTGCCGATGCTGCCGACGCTCTTGCCACAACACAAGACGCTTATGTGGTTGTTGACAAGCGTGGCGCTCTCGACTTCTCACCCTTCACCTATCATGTTGTGAAGGTGGGCACACAATATTGGTTCGAGGAGAACCTCCACGCCAAGCTGTTTCGCGACGGCTCTTCAATTACACAATATTCGTCAAAGGAAACAACTGCTTGGAGCGCTAACACCACAGGCGCTTATCATGTCTACAACGACGATATGACTTACAACTGGCTCGAGTGGGGCGCTCTCTACAACGGTTATGCCGTGCTCAGCGACAAGGGCCTTGCTCCTGAGGGATGGGCTGTGACAACCGTTGCCGACTGGAACTCTCTGAAATCGTATCTCGCTACAAACCAGTCGGTAAAGGTGAAGGCTGAGAAATATTGGACCAATGTGGTAGGCACCAACATCACAGGTCTTGACATCATGCCTGGCGGCTATTTCAGCAAGCCAACAACCGACAATGGTGAAGGCTCTCTTGTTTATTTCTGGAACACCGACAAGAGCTACGATGCGTTGTCAAAATCAGATGCTTTGGCAACAACGGTTATTTCAAAGTCAATCAACACAACAGGCACTCACGATTTTACCTTCGGTCATTACGTTCGTTGCATCCGCAAGTAAACTTTTGCAAATATAAGATTTGAGGTCATGCGCAACAGAGAGCGAAACCACCATTTCCTTTCTGTTACGCATGGCCTTTTTGCGTTTGTCTGCAACAAAACTTATTAAGAACACCTACTTATGATTATTTTTTCATACCTTTGTCGTGCAGAAAAGACCATTAATCAATCAATAAGATGCGACTGATAATAAAAAACGGAATAGTTGTCAACGAAGGACAAGCTTGTCGCGCGTCCGTCGTTGTGGAAGACGGCTTTATAAAGAACGTCATCAGAGAAGGTGAAAACACAGAGGCATGTGCTTGTCTTGACGGCTCCAGCTGTGACAGCGAGATCGATGCCGACGGCTGTTATGTGCTTCCGGGTGTCATCGACAGTCATGTCCATTTTCGTGAGCCGGGACTCACCGCCAAGGCCGACATGGAGAGTGAGAGCCGTGCTGCCGCCTATGGTGGCGTGACATCGTTCTTCGACATGCCCAACACCAAGCCGCAGACCACCACGCTCGAAGCGCTTGAGGCAAAGCGACAGTTGGCTGCCGGGAAGAGCCATGTCAACTATGCCTTCTTCATAGGCGCCACCAACGACAACATCGACACGTTGAAGCAGGTTAACCCGCATGAGGTGCCTGGCGTGAAGCTGTTCATGGGAGCGAGCACTGGCAACATGCTCGTTGATCAGGAGACGGCTCTAAGACGCATCTTCAGCGAGGTGGAGCTGCCCGTCATGACCCATTGTGAAGACTCTGTCGCCATAAACCGCAACATGGAAGAGGCGAAACGCATGTGGGGTGACGATCCCGACGTGTGTCACCACCCGTGGATCCGTAGTGTGGAGGCATGCTACGCGTCGACAGAGCTTGCCGTGAGCCTTGCCCGTCAATATGGCACACGCCTGCATGTGGCGCATCTCACCACCGAGCGCGAGCTCAATCTCTTTGGTGTCGACAGCAATATCACGGCAGAGGCGGTGATAGCGCATCTCATGTTTACCGATGCCGACTACCAGACGCTTGGAACACGCATAAAATGTAACCCTGCTGTGAAGACCGCTGCCGACCGTGCCGCCTTGCGCCGTGCTCTAACCGACGGACGCATCTTCACCATAGGCACCGACCATGCACCTCATCAGCTTGCCGACAAGCAGGGTGGCTGCGCCCGTGCCGCTTCAGGAATGCCCATGTTGCAGTTCTCGCTTGTGTCCATGCTTGAACTTGTCGACGATGGCGTGCTCACCATAGAGCGCCTTGTCGAGCTTATGTGTCATCATCCGGCACAACTGTTCAGCATACGCGACCGTGGCTTTGTGCGCCCAGGCTGTAAGGCCGACCTCGTGGTGGTGCGCCGTGGCGAACCGTGGACCGTCACCGACGAGTGTGTGCAGAGCAAGTGTGGATGGACACCGCTCGCTGGCCATTCGTTCGCTTGGCGTGTGTGTCAGACCGTGAGCAACGGACACCTTATATATAATAATGGCGTCTTCGACGAAGACTCGCGTGGTGAGGCTCTGATGTTTAGATAGGATAATTCAATGCTGACACATTGAAAAAATAAAAAGTATGGCTCGTGTCATTAAAACTTTAGAATATAGCATTGCCGACGTGGTGCCCTACATCAACTGGCTCTACTTCTTTCATGCCTGGGGCTTGTCAGGAAAACCTGATGCTGAGAAGAACGCCTTGCGTGAAGAGGCTATGCAGATGCTCGCCTCTATGGAGTCGCGCTATGCCACACATGCCGTGTTCGGGCTGTTTGATGCCAACGCCGATGGCGACGACATCATTATAGACGGCTTGCGGTTCCCGATGTTGCGCCAACAGACGCCAACAGAGAATGGAAACCCCACGCTGTGTCTTGCCGACTTCATACGTCCGCTTTCTCACGGCGTGACCGATACCATAGGCGCCTTTGCAGCCACCGTGGACAAGTCGATGGAGACCGACTATAAGAATGACGATTACAAGCGCATGCTCGCGCAGACTCTTGCTGACCGTCTGGCTGAGGCCACAGTGGAACGCTTGCACCAACAGGTGCGCACACAATGGTGGGGCTATGCTCCCGATGAACATCTAACCGTCGAACAGATGCTACGCGAAGATTTTCAAGGCATACGTCCCGCTGTGGGCTACCCGTCAATGCCCGACACAAGCATGAACTTCCTACTCGACCGCTTGCTCGACATGAAGACCATTGGCATAAGGCTCACGGCCTCGGGCATGATGATGCCGCATGCTTCGGTCTCAGGACTGATGTTCGCTCATCCTGCTGCCCACTATTTCAATCTGGGAAAAATAGATGAGGCTCAGCTTCGCGATTATGCTCACCGACGTGGCATCCCTGTCGAACTGATGCGCCGCTTTTTGGGTGGTTGCTTGATGTAAGATGGTGGTTGCTTGATGTAAGAAGGTGGCTGCTTGTTAGTAAAATCCTCATAACTCGTCATAAGAAAAATATGATTGCCCGAATTTCAATATTAATATTCCTCGTCATCCTTTTGCCTGAGGCCTATATCTATAAGGTGCATCTGCATTGTCGTGGTCCCATGTCAAGAGTGAAGAAGCTGTTGTGGTGGATTCCTGCAGTGGTGCTGTCTGTCTACACCATTGCCCTGTGTTGCATACCCGACTTTGCCCCTTCAGACCAACTGTGGCTGAATCTCTTCCTCTTGCTGTTCGGTCTGTTCGCAGCGCCTAAGTTTGTGTTCATGCTCTGCTCCCTGATAGGTCTCGGCCTTAAGCGTGGCTTCGGTCTGCATCGCAACTATGGCACGCTGATGGGCATCTCCCTGTCTGTCGTCATTGTCGTGGCGGTGCTCTATGGTTCGTTCTTTGGTGTGCGCCGACTGGAGGTCAAACATGTGGAGATTGAGTTTAGCGACCTGCCTGAGGCTTTCGATGGCTACCGCATTGTGCACATTTCCGACCTTCATGTAGGCTCCATTCCTCATGATTTGCTGGAGCGTGCCGTAGACAGCATAAACGCAGCTCACGCCGATGCCGTGATGATGACAGGCGACATACAGAACATGCAGCCCAGCGAGCTGCTGCCTTTTGCCTCGTTGCTGTCAAAAATCAAGGCCAAAGATGGGGTGTTTGCCGTGCGCGGCAATCACGATTATAGCATATATGTGTCTGGCACAGACAGTCTTAAGACCGCCAATGAACAGCAGCTCGTTTCTCTTGAACGCTCGTTCGGATGGCAATTGCTGCTCAACGACCACCGCGTTCTATGTCGAGGCAACGACTCTATCGTTGTGGCTGGTGAGGAGAACGTCGGGCGACCGCCGTTCCCTATGAAGGGTGACCTTAAGAAGACGCTCCGTGGGGTTTCCGCATCCTCCTTTGTGGTGCTTATGCAGCACGACCCATGGGCATGGGAGGAGCAGATCCTTCCTCGCTCAAAGGTGCAGCTCACGCTTAGCGGACACACGCACGGCGGACAAGTGGAGCTCATGGGGTTCCGCCCTACGCAGTTTAACAACCGCGAAGACTGCGGACTCTACCGTCGTGGTGAGCGCTCCCTCTTCGTGTCATCAGGTCTCGGTGGCTTCGCCCCATTCCGTCTTGGTGTCTATCCCGAGATCGTGGTGATAAGCTTGAAGGTTAAAAGAAAGTAGAAATTTAAAACCAATAATTTAAGATTAATAACACACAATGAAAATTCTCTATCGCATTTATCAGCTGTTCATCGTGTTGCCGGTTATAGCGCTCGGCACACTTATAACAGCTCTTACGGTAACCATAGGCTGCACCATTGGCAACGGACATTTCTGGGGCTACTATCCCGGCAAACTGTGGGCACGACTGATCATCCGCATGTTCCTCCTTCCCGTAAAGGTTGAAGGACGTGAGAACCTGGAGCCCGGACGTTCTTATGTGTTTGTGTCAAACCATCAGGGCGCATTCGATATATTCTTGATTTACGGCTACTTGAACCGCAACTTCAAATGGATGATGAAACGACAGCTGCGTAACATTCCGTTAGTGGGAAAGGCATGCGAGGCTTCACACCAGATTTTTGTAGACAAGCGTGGACCGGCACGCATTCGTGAGACCTACGACAAGGCTCGCGACACCCTGCGTGGCGGCATGTCGGTGGTGGTGTTCCCCGAGGGAGCACGCTCGTTCACAGGCCACATGGGTGTGTTCAAGCGTGGCGCTTTCATGCTTGCCGATGAGCTGCAACTCGATGTTGTGCCCATAACCATCAACGGCTCGTTTAACGTCATGCCCCGCATGCGCGACATGAAATGGGTACTGTGGCATCCGCTGCGTCTGACCATCCACAAGCCCATCGCACCTAAGGGACAGGGTGCAGACAACATCAAGGCCATTGAGAAAGAGAGCTATGATGTGGTCATGAGCGGACTCGTTGACGAGTATAAGGGCTTTGTGGAGAACCCTGACCAATGATAACGTGGGTTGAGGCTTTTATCGACGTGTCATCCATTTTTATTGTTGTTTCATCCATAATTCTCAATAATTCGTTGTAACTTTGCAGACAATAAACGTTTATTAGATTTTTATAGAGAAAGAATGAAATCATTGAAGAAGTATCTGCCCGACCTCGTGGCAGTGGTTTTGTTTGCCGTCATCTCCTTTGTCTATTTTATGCCGGCCGACATCGACGGTCGCATACTCTACCGTCATGACACGTCGGCAGGACGTGGAGCAGGCGTGGAGCAAGAGCAATATTTAGAGAAGACAGGCGAGCGCACACGCTGGACCAACTCGGCATTCAGCGGCATGCCCACCTACCAGCTGGCACCGTCGTATAAGAGTACCGACATGCTCTCAAGCGTGATGAACGCCTACCACCTGTGGCTTCCCGACAACGTGTGGTATGTGTTTGTCTATTTGTTGGGATTCTACATCCTTCTGCGTGCCTTCGACTTCCGTCATGAGTTGGCGGTCCTCGGTTCGCTGATATGGGCTTTCAGCAGCTATTTCTTTATCATCATTGCCGCAGGACATATATGGAAGGTCATGGCGTTGGCTTATCTGCCGCCCATGATTGCGGGCGTGGTGCTGTCTTTCAAGGGCCGATACCTGTGGGGCTTCATCCTCACGGCTCTCTTCTCTGCCTTTGAGGTGAAAGCCAACCATGTGCAGATGACCTATTATTATCTCTTCATCATCCTCTTCATGGTCATCGCCTATCTCGTTGAGGCCGTGCGCAACCGTCAGATGGCACGCTTCGGCAAGTCTCTTGGCGTGTGCATGGCAGGTGCCGCGATAGGCATCTGCATAAACCTGAGTAACCTCTACCACACATGGCAGTATGGCCAGGAGTCGATGCGTGGCAAGAGCGAACTGGTGAAGAAAAACTCTGCAAACCAGACATCGAGCGGTCTCGACCGCGACTATATAACGCAGTGGAGCTACGGCATCGACGAGACATGGACGCTCCTCATCCCTAACGCCAAGGGTGGCGCTTCGTTCCCCCTTGTGCAAAGCGAGAAGGCCATGTCGAAGGCCAACCCTGAGTTTATGCAGCTCTACCAGCAGCTGGGACAATATTGGGGCAATCAGCCAGGCACCAGCGGACCCGTTTATGTGGGTGCCTTCGTGCTCATGCTGTTCTTCCTCGGACTGTTCCTTCTGAAGGGTCCCATGAAATGGGCGTTGTATGCTGCAACGGTGCTGTCTGTCCTCCTGTCGTGGGGCCGCAACTTTATGTGGTTTACTGACCTGTTCCTCGACTATGTGCCGATGTATGCCAAGTTCCGAACCGTGGCATCAATACTCGTCATCGCCGAGTTTACCATACCTCTTCTCGCCATGATGGCGTTGAAGAAGCTCATCGACAATCCGGAGGTTCTTAAGGAGACGGAGACCATGAAGCAGAAGGTGCTTGGTTTCATCTTCTTCTCGCCTCTCTCTATCTTCGTGCGTAAGAAGCGCGATTATCTTGTTGTGGCGTTCGCCATGACCGCCGGCATGTGTGTGCTTTTTGCACTTATGCCAAGAGTGTTCTTCCCCGACTTTGTGTCGGCTTCGGAGATGGTGGCGCTGAAATCGTTGCCAGCCGAATATCTCGGACCGATCCTTAGCAACCTCACCGACATGCGTGTGGCTGTGTTCACCGCCGACTGTTGGCGCTCTGCCTTCATCGTGACGTTTGGCACCGTTGTGCTGGTGCTCATGCTCATGAAGAAGATCAACAGCAAGATGGCTGTGTCTCTCATGATTGCCCTTTGTGTCGTCGACATGTGGCAGGTGAACAAACGCTACCTCAACGACTCTATGTTTGTTGAGAAGAGCGTGCGCGACACACCGCAGCCCATGACAGCCACAGACAAGCAGATTCTGCAAGACCGCTCGCTCGACTACCGCGTGCTTAACCTCGCGTCAAACACGTTCAACGAGAACGAGACCTCTTATTACCACAAGAGCATCGGCGGCTATCATGCAGCAAAGCTTCGCCGCTATCAGGAGCTCATCGACGCTTACATCTCGCCAGAGATGCAGAAGGCCTACTCTGCAATAGCTCAGGCTCAGGGCGACATGACAAAGGTGGCAGGCGACTCTATCTACCCCGTGCTCAACATGCTTAACACCAAATACCTCATTCTGCCGCTTCAGGGTGGACAGACGGTGCCTGTGCTTAACACTTATGCTTTTGGCAACGCCTGGTTTGTTGGCGACATCAAGTATGTTGACAATGCCAACGAGGAACTCGACGGTGTGGGTAAGATAAATCTTCGCCATCAAGCTGTGGCTGACGCCAAGTTTAAGGAGGTGCTGGGAGAGGCTATGCCTGAGGACGACATGGCCATCGTGAAGCTCACAAAGTATGAGCCCAACGAGCTGACCTACGACATCAGTTCAACAAAGGGCGGCATTGTGGTGTTCTCCGAGATATATTATCCCGGATGGACCGCCACTGTCGACGGAGAGCCAGTAACGGTGGGACGTGTCGATTATGTGCTCCGTGCCATCAACGTGAAGGCCGGCAAGCATAAGGTGGTGCTTACCTTCAAGCCAAAGAGTATCCGCGACACCGAGACCGTGGCTTACATTGCCTTCGCCCTCCTCTTCATCGCCATCATCGGTGGTGTGTGGTTTGAGGAGCGCAAGAAGCGCAAGGCGGCAACAAATGATAACGAAAAGGCATCAATCGACTAAATCGAACAATGCAGTTTAGAACAATTGTAGACATACCGAGACCCGCGTTCAGCATAGCCCCCTGTGAGGAGATGCTGTTCGTGGGCTCTTGCTTTGCAGACAACATTGGGCGCCGTTTCAAGGACGAGATGTTCCGCGCAACGGTCAACCCTTTCGGCGTGATGTATAACCCGGCAAGCATCTTGCACACGGTGGAACGCACCGACGTGGCACCGCGTGTAGCTGTCTTCACGCTCGGAACAAACCATGTGTACATCCTTAGAGAGACTGGCGAGATAGTGGACAACTGTCAGAAACGACCGCATCGACTCTTTGAGGAGCGTGAGCTCACGGTGGAGGAGTGTAAGGATTATCTTCTTCGTGCGGTCAACATTCTGCGTGAGCGAAGACCCGATGTGAAGGTCATCATAACGGTTAGCCCCATTCGTTATGCCAAGTATGGTTTCCACGGAAGCCAACTCTCCAAAGCCACGCTGCTTCTCGCAGCTGATCAGCTTATAAAAGAAACAACTCTCAATAGAGAATCGAGCATTGACAAAGAATTGAACTTTAGCAAAGAATCGAGCATCAGCAAAGAATCGAGCATCAGCAAAAAATCGAGCATCAGCAAAGAATCGAGCATCAGCAAAGAAATTTCTTTTAATGAAGAGCAGGGTGGGGCGGTTGTAACCTACTTCCCTGCCTACGAGATTGTTAACGACGAGCTTCGCGACTACCGTTTCTATGCCGACGACATGCTTCATCCTTCCTCTCTGGCGGTGGAGTATATCTGGCAGCGCATGGTAGAGACGTTTTTCTCTGATGAGGCCAAGACGTTCCTCCGTGAGTGGGCGCCACTAAAGAAAGGCTTCTCTCATCGTCCGCTCAACCCTGATGGTGACGAATATAAGGCGTTCCTCGCTAAGCTCCATGCTGAAGCAGAACATCTGAAGCAACGTTATAAGGACATGCCGTTGTAAGAAACATGCAACTTTAGCTTTTTATGTAAAAAATAGTAACGAAACAAAAAATGGAAAGCTATAGTCTGCATAATTACAGAAAAATAATTACCTTTGCATAGGTCATTCCTAAACAGCGAAATTTGTTTAAAAACATAACATCAAATAACATTATGGCTAAAACACCAGAGTTCAAGTATGCTCCTATGTTCCAGTTGGGCAAGGACACTACCGAATATCGCTTGCTTACCAAAGAAGGCGTAAGCACAGCCGAGTTTGAGGGTAAGACAATCCTGAAGGTTTCAAAAGAGGCTCTCACACTGCTCGCACAGCAGGCATTCCACGATGTGGAGTTTATGCTGCGCCGTGAGCACAACGAGCAGGTGGCAAAGATCTTGACCGACCCGGAAGCATCGGAGAACGATAAGTATGTGGCACTGCAGTTCCTTCGCAACGCCGAGGTAGCAGTGAAGGGCATCCTGCCTTTCTGCCAGGACACCGGTACCGCCATCATCCACGGTGAGAAGGGACAGCGCGTGTGGACCGACTTTGAAGACGAGGAGGCTCTCTCGCTGGGTGTCTACAACACCTACACACAGGACAACCTGCGCTACTCGCAGAATGCTCCTCTTAACATGTATGACGAGGTCAACACACGTTGTAACCTGCCTGCACAGATCGACATCGAGGCAACAGAGGGCGACGAATATCGCTTCGTGATGGTTGCCAAGGGCGGCGGTTCAGCCAACAAGACCTATTTCTACCCCATGACCAAGGCTACCATCCAGAACGAAGGCACACTGCTGCCCTTCCTCGTAGAGAAGATGAAGAGCCTCGGCACAGCCGCTTGTCCTCCTTACCACATCGCTTTCGTTATCGGTGGCACATCAGCAGAGAAGAACCTGCTCACCGTGAAGCTGGCAAGCATCAAGTATTATGACAACCTGCCCACAACAGGCGACGAGACAGGCCGCGCATTCCGCGACATCGATCTTGAGAACAAGCTCCTTGAGGAGGCTCATAAGATTGGTCTTGGCGCACAGTTTGGCGGTAAATATCTTGCACACGACATCCGCGTGGTACGTCTGCCCCGTCACGGTGCAAGCTGCCCCATCGGCATGGGCGTGAGCTGCTCTGCCGACCGTAACATCAAGGCAAAGATCACAAAGGACGGTGTGTTCTTGGAGAAGATGGACGAGAACCCCACAGAGCTTATTCCTGAGGAGCTGCGCAACCCTGGTGAGGGCACCAAGGGCATTGAGATCGATCTCGACAAGGGCATCGACGCTGTGCGTGCAGAACTCACAAAATATCCCGTTAGCACACGCGTGAACCTGAAGGGTACCATCATCGTTGCCCGCGACATCGCTCACGCTAAGCTGAAGGCCCGTCTGGATGCCGGCGAGGAGATGCCTCAGTATTTCAAGGATCATCCTATCCTCTACGCCGGACCTGCCAAGACCCCAGAGGGCTACCCCTGTGGCTCTATGGGCCCGACAACAGCCAACCGTATGGACCCCTATGTTGACGAGTTCCAGGATCACGGCGCTTCTCTCGTGATGATCGCTAAGGGTAACCGTGGCGATGTCGTTACAGAGGCTTGCAAGAAGCACGGTGGCTTCTACCTCGGCACCATCGGTGGCGTTGCTGCCGTTCTGTCAAAGAGCAGCATCAAGAGCATCGAGTGTGTAGAGTATCCTGAGCTGGGCATGGAGGCTATCTGGAAGATTTCTGTTGAAGACTTCCCTGCATTCATCCTCGTTGACGATAAGGGTAACGACTTCTTCAAGCAGCTCAAGCCTTGGACTCCTTGCAAGGAGTGTATGAAATAAAAAAACTCTCTATAAAAAACAAAAGGGACAATATTTTGGAAATGGTTTTCAAAACCAACAATCCAAAATATTGTCCCTTTTTTGTTCAATAGCTTTTGATGTTTTGGCTTACAAACATGCTTTGTAACGGATGCAAAAAGGTTAAACCCAAATCGGTCATTAGGCCGTTTTCTGTATTTTTTTATAACTGCTTGCAGTCTTTTGGTTTTTATAAGTTGTCTTTTGCTTGTTTTTAATTCGCAATAGCTCGCTATTACTCATTAAAAGCCAAACAAAATCCATTCTTCTAAAAATCCAAAATCCAAGCAAGCCCTAACGACCGATTTGGGTTAAAACGGGAGCATTTTTACCCCTGTTTTGCATAAATATACAGAATGACAGAAAGATAGCAAACAAAGCCTTATTCTTTCATAATGCACAAAATTATAGTTAAAATCAAAGCATGAATTGTTAACGGTTCTTAAATATACCCCTGCTTTGTCATTAAGCCTCTTTGAGGTCGTCAAAGAGGCTTAATGAGGCTGTCAAAGAGCCTCTTTGACAACGCAATAAAGGCACTTTCATTTTGTCAAATGGGCTTAATGAGAAACTGAATAAATATACGGCTAAAAGTGCATATTTATGCATTGAATAAGGTAGCAAGACAAAGAGTCGCTTTCTCAAGTTTTTCATTAAAATAAATTCTGCTTGCGCAAAGCCTCTTATAAGAATTTCTGTTTCCTCAAAGCTTCCAACAGCGTTTCCGACATTGCCTCACAGTCGGCCTTGGTGTAGCGGCAGTCGGTGAAGACCTGAGCCAAGGTCTGCTTGTTGTTTATCTTTACAAACTCCTTGTTTTCATCAAGCTGCTCCTTATACGCATACGCCTTGTCTATGTCGGCAACGCTATAGTCGTGGAAGGTCTCTTCGTGAATGATGGTGCTTACGGGCAGACGGTCGCTCAGAGGCGGGTACTCATCGGGCCATCCCAAAGTTATCGTAGCCACGGGGAAGACTAGTTCGGGCAACTGTAGCGTGTCGATAATGCTTTGTGGCTGATACACTGTGGTGCCGAGGAAGCAACAGCCCAAACCCTCTTCCTCTGCCAGGTTACAGAACGTCTGACAGAACAGTAAGGCATCGGTCATGGCGTTAACAAACGACAAGGGGTTGTCGTAGCCGGGTGTCGCCTGACGCTGCTCTGCCCAAAGGGTGGTGCGGCGATAGTCGGCACAGAAGGTGAGTACCACGGGAGCACCCGTCACCATTGGCTGGTTGAAATGAGCTGGTGCCAATTTTGCTTTCAGCTCCTCGCTGCGTGTCACCACCACGCTGTAGAGCTGTAGGTTGCCCATTGTCTGTGTGCGTTCAGCCTCCTTAATTAGTCGTGTGAGCAATGTGTTGTCTACATCCTTGTCTTGGTAACGGCGGATGCTGCGTCTTGTGTTTATTGTCTGCATAATATTAAAAATCCCATTTTACGCCCAGACAGGGACGACATTTGAAGCCTCCCGTTGAGCCAAAGTTTTGCGTCAACTCTATCTCTGTGCCAACATTTAGGTTGTCAACCCCGAAATGGCGACCAACGTTGTACCAAAGCTGCGGCTCGCTTAAGAACACGGTGTGGCGTGTGTCGCTGCTGCCGTCTTCTTTAAAGTCACACTGGTGTGTCTCCCACCAGAAGTCGGCAAAGCCATTGAAGGTGAGGCCCGTCAGCCCGAACAGATCCTTACAAGTCCACACCGCTGTCAGCTGCATGGGTATGCTGCTGTTTCTCTTGCGTATGGTCTTGTAAAGGGCTTTCAGGTTGAGCGTGTTGCGATAGGTCTTGTCGTGCAAGAAATAGTCGACACCAAAGAGCCACGCGTTGTTTATGGGGTAGCTGCGTGTTATGCCACCGTTATATTCTACCTGTAAGCTGAAGTTCTTCAGTGCCGACTCCTGCCACAGGTTTATGCAACGCGCAATCTCCAGATAGCTGCCACCGGGTGCGAGGTTCGAGCCCTCCACATGGTCGTCATAGTTGAAATCGTGATCCACGAAGAAATAGGTGTTGCCCCACTTGTCTGCCTTGAACATCTCAAGGGTCAGGGTCACAAACTTACGGTCGCTGCCAAAATCGTAAAACAGCTGGGCGTTGGTCTGGGCCTTGGCCTTGCTGCCCGTGAGCACAAAGCCCATGAGCAGCAAGGTGGCCATGACAATCTGTCTGGTCTTATTCATGTCTTGAAAAAATGTTTGTTGTTATTGGTCCACTTAAGCCTTGTCTTTGCTTGTGGTGCACTGGTCTACAAGATAGACAATCGACTCATAGGGAATGCCCGAGTTGGTGGTCAGGCCAATCTCACAAGTGCGACTGTTTGAGTAGCCCATGCGTATGCCCTTCTTCTCAAGCTGCGGACGAAGCTTGCGCAACGCATACTTGTTGACCTCGGGATGGGTGAAGCCACGGTCGCCGGCAAAGCCACAGCAGCCAACCTCCTCTGGCACGAACACATCGGTAGAGCACAGTTTGGCGAGAGCCACAATGGTGTCGCCCAACCCCATGCGGCGCATAGAGCAGGTTATGTGAATGGCCACAGGCTCATTTATGGGCGTGAACGCCAAACGGTCACGCAAGAAGTTGTAAATAAACTCAGCGGGCTCGTAGAGGTGCATCTTCTTTATTGTCTCACGCATGCGGTGCAGACACGGGCTCTGGTCACAGAGCACAGGCCATTTGCCTTCCTCGCTCGCTGCCCACAGTGCTTCCTCAAGCTCCTTCGACTTGCGGTCGGCGATGTCCATCATGCCCTTACTCTCCCAGATGGTGCCACAGCACAGCTTGTCCATGTTCTTGGGGAACACAATCTCGTAGCCAGCCTTGTTGAGCAGCGACACCATCTTGTTGACGAGTGCCATCTCCTCAGGCGACTTATGCGGCAAGCCCATTGTCTGGTTAATGCAGCTTGGGAAATATACCACCTTGTTTTTCTCCTTAGGCTGTTTTGCCTCAAGATGCTTGTCCACATGGAACGCCTTGGGCATGGCAGGTGTCCACAGAGGAATGTTGAGCAGCGAGTGCATGCCGCCCGTTAGCGCTGACATCGCCTTTGTGCCGAGCATGGTGTGAGCAGTGTCGGCCAGTGTGAGGACAGGACGTAGCGCTGCCTTTATGCCTGCGAAATGGTTTGCTGCAAAGTTGCCTATCTTGTAGCCCATGCTTCCCTCAGGCATCTCCTGCTGACGGATGACATGTGTGAGCTCGCCCATGTTGATGTGCATGGGGCAAGAGGTAGAGCACAGTCCGTCACCGGCACATGTCTCGTTGCCCCAATACTTATAACCTTTCACGAGAGCTTTGAGACGTTCGTTGTCTTCGCCCGTAGCCTTTAGTCGTGCTATCTCTCGCTGGATGATGATGCGCTGACGGCTCGACAGGGCAAAGCCGCAGGTAAGACAGTTGACCTCGCAGAAGCCACACTCTATGCAGCGGTCCACCAACGGGTTGGTCAGTGGCAGCGGCTTGAAGTGCTTGATGTGACACTCGGGATCATCGTTGAAGATGACGCCGGGGTTGAGCAGACCATCGGGGTCGAACAGCTCTTTCACAGCCTTCATCACGGCAAACGCATCGTCGCCCCACTCGTAGCGCACGAACGGTGCCATGTTGCGGCCCGTGCCGTGCTCAGCCTTCAGCGAGCCGTCATACTTGTCTACAACGAGGGTCTTCACGTCATCCATCAGACGCTCATATCTCTTCACATCCTCAGCCGTCTTGAACGACTGGTTGATGATGAAATGGTAGTTGCCCTCAAGCGTGTGACCGTAGATGCAAGCATCGTCGTAGCCGTGACGTGCAATGAGGTCTTGCAGGTCGGCAGTGGCTTCGGGCAGGTCTTCTATGTGGAACGCCACATCCTCAATGAGGCAGGTGGTGCCCAGCTTGCGTGTGCCGCCAACGGCGGGGAACACGCCCGAGCGCATGGCCCAGAACTTGCCATACTCCTTAGGGTCATCGGTGAAATGTACCGGTGTGAAGGTCGTAAACTGCTTCAGACAGTCTTCTATCTGTGCGATATATTGCTGTAGCTCCTCCTTTGTCGAGGCTTTCGTCTCGGTGAGGATGGCTGTAAGGTTCTCGCCCGTGGTATCGTTTACCGAAGCCAGCGACTTCTTGTCCAGCAGCTCCGCACTCTTCACTATCCACTCGCCCTTGGCGTTGACAAGCTTCTTCATCGCCACAACGGCCTTACATGCCTCTTTTATCTCTTTGAAATAGAGCATGGCGCTTGCCTTGAACGGATAATCAAACTCGGTGTTCATCGTCACCTCCGACAGGAACGCCAGTGTTCCCTCAGAGCCAACCATGAGGTGGGTAATGATGTCGAAGGGGTCGTCAAAGCGTACGAACGGCAGGATGTTGAGACCTGTTACGTTCTTGATGGCATATTTATATTTTATGCGCTCGCAGAGCTTCCCGTTCTTGCGCACCTCGTCGCGCAGGTCTATGATCTTCTGAACAAACTCTGGCTTCTTCTCGGCAAACTGTTTCTTGCTCTCCTCGTCGCCGGTGTCGAGCACGGTTCCGTCTGTCAGCACAATGCGTGCCGAGAGAAGCATCTTGTCGCTGTTGGCGTGTGTGCCGCAGTTCATGCCCGATGCGTTGTTCATGACGATGCCGCCCACCATGGCGCTCTTTATAGATGCGGGGTCTGGAGCAAACTTTCTGCCATAGGGACGCAGCAGATCGTTGACACGCTGGCCGATGATGCCTGGCTGCAAGCGAATCTTCATGCCGTTGTCGAGAATGTCATATTTCTCCCAGTGCTTGCCGGCGACGATAAGGATAGAGTCGCTGATGGCCTGTCCCGACAGACTGGTGCCGGCGGCGCGGAAGGTGACAGGCAGATGCTTCGCCTTTGCAAGCGCCAACAGTTGTGAGATCTCTTTTTCTGAGTCGGAGCGAATGATGATTTGTGGTATGAGACGGTAGAAGCCGGCATCACTACCCCATGCCAGACGTCTCAGTTCGTCTGTATAGATGCGCTCTTCGGGAACAAACGAGCGAATCTCTTTCAGAAACGATACATATTTGGTATTCATTTTGTTGAAATTGTTTATATTCAAAGTTTGTAGTTAATGGCCTTTCCACCTGCTTGCCATGCTTTTTTAAAAGTTGCCATGCTTTCTTAAAAGATTATGCAAAGGTAATATTTTTTTAATTCTGTAAACGTGCTTATTTGCAAAAAAACAATAAAAAACTATGCCATGTGTAGCTTTATTCTTAATTTTGCGACTATTATAGTGATTAGGGACATTTTAAAGATGTTCCTCTTATAAGGTAACAATAAAAATCAACAGAAACAAAAACAAAAATCGTTATGAAAAATTTCAAGATCAAAGGATGGATGATAGCTGTTGCCGTAGTGGCTGTACTCGCTCTCTGGGGCATCGGCAGTTACAACTCGCTCGTAGGCATGGACGAGGAGGTTAACGGCAAGTGGGCAAACGTGGAGACGCAGTATCAGCGTCGCAGCGACCTCATCCCTAACCTTGTGAACACGGTGAAGGGCTATGCCACTCATGAGAAGCAGACCCTTGAGGCTGTCATGCAGGCTCGTTCGCAGGCCACACAGGTTAAGATCGACCCGTCCAACTGCACACCGCAGCAGCTCGCCGCCTATCAGAAGGCTCAAGGCGACGTGACAACGGCGCTCGGCAAGCTCCTCGCCATCTCGGAGAACTATCCGCAGCTCAAAGCCAATGAAAACTTCCTCGAACTGCAGTCGCAGCTCGAAGGCACAGAGAACCGCATTAACGTGGCTCGTAAGGACTTTAACGATGTGGCAAAGGAGTATAACAAGACCATCCGCAAGTTCCCGAAAAACATTGTCGCCGGCATGTGCGGCTTTGAGAAGCACAACTATTTCGAGGCTGAAGCAGGAGCAGAGAAGGCTCCTAAAGTGGAATTTTAATGCTTGCAGTAAAAAGTGTTGAAAACAAAACATAAAGGTCTATGGGCAAGGGCGGCTGTGGCGTTTCTGCTGCTGCTCTTGCTCCCCGTGTGTTCCTTTGGCTACGATGTGGAGCAGGTGCCAAACGTGCACCTCAAGGACAAGCGACAGTTTGTTAGCGATCCCGACAACATCCTGTCACAGAGTGCGCGCGACAGCATAAACATCATGGCGATGCGCCTTGAGATGACCACAGGCATAGAGACAGCTGTGGTGATGCTGCCCACCATCGGCGATGCCGACATCTTCGATTTCTCTCACAACCTGTTCCGCCGATGGGGCATAGGCAAGAAGAACCGCGACAATGGTTTCCTCGTGGTCTTTGTCATGGATCAGCACAAGGTGCGCTTCACGACAGGCTACGGCATCGAGGGCATCATGACCGATGCCATGTCGAAGCGCATTCAGATGCAACAGATGGTGCCGCGGTTCAAGGAGGGCAACTGGGACGCGGGCATGGTCAATGGCATGCGTGCGGCGGTGAGCGTGCTCGATGGCTCCATGCAGCCCGATGCCGCTGATGAAGAGGGCGACGACACGGCAGCGCTCATCATCTTGGCTGTCATGATAGTGGGCTCCGTGCTCATCATTGTCTTTGCTCTTTCTTACACAGCCAAATGTCCGCATTGCGGAAAGAAAGGTCTTCAGAAGGTCAATGAGCAGAAGCTGAAGGTCAATCTTGGCGCAGGACGCAGCAAGATGATCTTGCGCACAACCTATAAGTGCAAATATTGTGGCCGCCTCGTAACAAAGGACGAGGACATTAATGATGGTTCTGGCTCTGGTTTGGCTACCGCAGCCATCGTGGGTTCCATGCTCGGCGGTCGTGGCGGTGGCTCCACAGGCGGTGGCTTCTCTGGCGGCAGCTGGGGTGGCGGCTCCACAGGTGGCGGCGGCTCTACATCGGGATGGTAAGTGAAAGGCGAAACTTAAGTAAGCATAATAAAATGGGCGTATCACTTTTTTATGTGGATTTTTTGTTGTAGCTTTGCAACTTGTAATTTTGAAATAAATACTTTTGATGGAAACTAACAAGACATACTCTTTCGACGAAGCTCTTGAGGCGTCGTTAAAATATTTTGGTGGCGACGGACTGGCCGCGAGCGTGTGGGTTAACAAATATGCCATGAAGGATAGCTTCGGCAATATTTATGAGAAATCGCCCGAGGACATGCACTGGCGCATTGCCAACGAGATAGCACGCATAGAGCAGAAATATCCTAACGCGCTGTCAGCAGACGAGGTGTTCGGCTTGATCGACCACTTCCGTTACATCGTTCCGGCTGGCAGCCCCATGACAGGCATCGGCAACAACCACCAGGTGGCATCGCTGAGCAACTGTTTCGTGATCGGACTCGACGGCAACGCCGACTCCTATGGCGCCATCATGCGCATTGACGAGGAGCAGGTGCAGCTGATGAAACGTCGCGGCGGCGTGGGCCATGACCTTTCTCACCTTCGTCCCAAGGGTTCACCCGTCAACAACTCGGCGCTCACGTCAACAGGTCTTGTGCCTTTCATGGAGCGTTACAGCAACTCCACACGCGAGGTGGCACAGGATGGCCGTCGCGGCGCTCTCATGCTGAGCGTGAGCATAAAGCACCCCGACAGCGAGGCGTTCATCGACGCAAAGATGACGGAAGGCAAGGTCACAGGCGCTAACGTGTCGGTGAAGCTCGATGACGAGTTTATGCAGGCTGCCGTAGATGACAAACCATACACGCAGCAGTTTCCAGTCAACTCTGACAACCCTTCTGTGAAAAAGGAGATATCGGCATCTGCCCTGTGGAAGAAAATCGTGCACAACGCATGGAAGAGTGCCGAGCCTGGCGTGCTCTTTTGGGATACCGTCCTGCGTGAGAGCATCCCTGATTGCTATGCCGATCTCGGCTTCCGCACGGTGAGCACAAACCCGTGTGGAGAGATTCCTCTCTGTCCATACGACTCTTGCCGTCTGCTGAGCGTCAACCTCTACAGCTATGTGGAGAACCCGTTCACACCTCAGGCAAAGTTTAACTATGACCTCTTCAAGAAGCATGTGCGCATTGCACAGCGCCTAATGGACGACATCGTAGACCTCGAACTGGAGAAGATCGATGCTATCATAGCAAAGATCAAGAGCGACCCGCAGAGCGATGAGGTGAAAGGTGCCGAGTTGCATCTGTGGGAGAAAATCAAGGCGAAGAGCAGCAAGGGACGCCGCACGGGCGTGGGCATAACGGCTGAGGGCGACATGATTGCCGCCATGGGGTTGCGTTATGGAACACAGGAGGCTACCGACTTCAGCGTCAGCGTACACAAGACCTTGGCTCTCACCGCCTATGCCAGCTCTGTGGAGATGGCAGAGGAGCGTGGCGCCTTCTCTATCTACGACAGCAACCGCGAGAAGAACAACCCGTTCATCCTGCGCATTAAGGAGGCCGACCCCGCTCTCTATGACCGCATGGTGAAGAGCGGACGACGCAACATCGCGTGTCTCACCATTGCGCCTACAGGCACGACGAGTCTCATGACGCAGACAACCAGTGGCATCGAGCCGGTGTTCATGCCTGTCTACAAGCGCCGCCGTAAGGTGAACCCCAACGACAGTGGGGTGCATGTCGACTTTGTGGACGAGGTGGGCGACTCGTTCGAGGAGTATATCGTCTATCATCAGAAGTTCTTGGAGTGGATGCGCATCAACGGCATCGACACCGAGAAACGCTACTCTCAAGAGGAGATAGATGAGCTTGTGGCTCGCTCTCCTTATTATAAAGCCACCGCCAACGATGTCGACTGGCTCATGAAGGTGCGCATGCAGGGCGCCATCCAGAAATGGGTTGACCATAGCATCAGCGTGACGGTGAACCTCCCCAATGAGGTGGACGAAGATCTCGTCAACCGTCTTTATGTTGAGGCATGGCGTTCTGGCTGCAAGGGCTGCACCATCTACCGCGACGGCAGCCGCTCAGGTGTCATGGTGTCGGTGAGCAAGAAGGACAAGAAGAAAAAGGATGAAAAGGCCGAGAAAGCAGTAGCCTCTCGCAGTCTCACTGATGTGGTGGAGGTGCGTCCCAAGGAACTTGAGTGTGACGTGGTGCGCTTCCAGAACAACAAGGAGAAATGGGTGGCGTTCGTCGGTCTGCTCCATGGTTATCCTTACGAGATCTTCACTGGTCTGCAAGACGACGAAGAGGGCATATCTCTGCCCAAGACGGTCACGAAAGGCAAGATCATAAAGCAGACAAACGAGGACGGCACACACCGTTACGACTTCCAGTTTGAGAACAAACGTGGCTATAAGACCACGGTGGAGGGACTGAGCGAGAAGTTCAATCCTGAATATTGGAACTACGCCAAGCTTATCTCTGGCGTGCTCCGTTACCGCATGCCCATAGACCGTGTCATCAAGCTCGTTGCCTCTCTGCAGCTCAAGAACGAGAGCATCAACACATGGAAGGTTGGCGTGGAACGCGCCCTCAAGAAATATATCGTTGACGGCACCGAGGCCAAGGGTATGGTATGCCCCAACTGCGGACAGGAGACGCTGGTCTACCAGGAGGGATGTCTTATCTGTAAAAACTGTGGCGCCTCACGCTGCGGATAACATGTGTCATGGGAAAAGTTTTTGTAAAAAACATACGTCTTCATGCTTATCATGGCGTGCTTCAGCAAGAGCGTGTCATCGGCAACGACTATCTGGTCAGCGTGTCGGTGACATGTTCCTTGGGCAACGCCGTGAAGAGCGACAGCGTGGATGACACGATCAATTATGCTGCCATTTATGAACTGGTGAAAGAGGAGATGGCCGTACCGTCAAACCTCGTTGAGCATGTGGCTGGTCGCATAGCGCAGCGCGTGCTTGACCGGTTCTCGTTGGCCGACGATGTCACGGTTGAGGTGGTTAAGGTTAACCCGCCCATGGGTGCTGCGTGCGACGGAGCAGGGGTGGAGCTGTCTCTCCACCGCTCTGACCTGTAGCGTCTTGACAACATGGAGCCATCAGGCAATATCAAGAAATCTTGGTGACAAAACAGCCATTGGGGAATTGTTAAATTGTTCTCTTTTGACGAAAAACTTATTTTTTGTTTGGGGTTTCCGTTTTAATTTTTTAATTTTGCAAACGTCTTTGAAAGCAAAGACAATAGAATATCGCGATTTTGGAGTGTTTATGAAGTCGATAAGAATACTGCTGATGACAATAATGATAGCTGTCGGTGCCTTTGCATGTGCTGCCAGCAAGAGTTTCACACTTGTCATCGATGCCGGACACGGAGGTCACGACTCTGGTGCTAAAGGCGCAATGTCATACGAGAAGAATATCAACCTTAAGGTGGCGCTCGCGTTCGGTAAATATGTGGAACGCAACTGCCCTGACGTTAAGGTGGTCTACACTCGTAAGGCCGACGTCTTTGTTCCTCTATACGAACGTGCAGAGATTGCTAACCGCAACAAAGCCAACCTGTTCGTTTCGGTTCATACCAACGCGTTGGCCAAAGGCAGAATATCACGCGGCTTCGAAACCTACACCCTTGGAGACGGACGCTCTCACGGCACAAAGACAAACCTCGATGTGGCAAAGCGTGAGAACTCGGTCATCTTCATGGAGAAAGACTATAAGCAACATTATGTGGGCTATGACCCCAACTCGCCTGAGAGCAACATCATGTTCGAGTTTGTGCAGGATCATAACATGCAGCAGAGTGTGGCTTTCGCCAAACTGCTTCAGCAGAACGTGTGCTCGCTGGCCGGTCGCGTGAATAAAGGTGTGCATCAAGACAATTTTGCTGTGCTACGTCTGACCTCCATGCCCGCCTGTCTCATTGAGTTGGGATTCATTACAACACCCGATGAGGAACAAGCTCTTAACAATCCAGCTGTGGTCGACAAAATAGCGCGAGGCATATACAACGCTTTCGCCGACTATAAGAACCGACAGGCTGGAGGACTGACCGTCCCTTTCAGGGCAGAGGCAGAAAAACTGCCAGCCGAGGATCAGTCAATGCCAACAGCCGTGGAACAGCCGGCGAAACAAACTCTGGAACAGCCAGAAGATCAAGCTCAGGAACAACCAAAGGAACTGAAAGAACAAAAGAAACAGGAGCAACCAGAGGTGCAGGCAAGACAACAACCAAAGGTGCAGGTAAAGCAGCCGGCAAGACAGCAAAGCAAGGCTCCCGTCAATGATTTGCCCGTGACCCATGACGGCATAATTGTCTTCGATGAAGGTCCAGTACGACGAATGGAAACACTGGCTGAAGCTGCGGCGGTCGTGAAAGAATTTGCGCCCGACGCAATGCCTGACAATAAGGTTGAGGCTAAGGCTAAGGCCGAGAGCAAACCCGAGGCTAAGGGTAAAGCGGAAGTTAAGGTAGAAAGCAAAGCAGAAGCCCAGCCGGAGAGCAAGCCCGCAGCAAAGAATGACAACGCAGCCATGGACAGCTCGCAACCTGTGTTCAAGGTTCAGATCATGGTGTGCCACAACAAGCTGAAAGAGGGCGACCGCCAGCTGAAGGGGCTGAAGGGTTGCGACTATTATCAGGAGAACGGCGATTGGAAATGCACCTACGGCGCGTCAAACAACTATAATGAGATCGCGCGCATGCGTAAACAGATTCTTGACCTGTTCCCATCATGCTTCATCATCGCCTTCAAGAACGGTGAGAAGATGAACGTCAACCAAGCAATTAAAGAGTTTATGCAGAACAAAAAGAGATGATCTCGGTTCTGTGTCGTAACAATATAATAAAAAGGTAAGAAAATTTTGAGGCTATGAAATATTTTACAAAAGAGGTGAAAATAGCACTTGTGGCAATAGCCGGTGTGGTGGTGCTATTCTTCGGAATGAACTTTCTGAAAGGTCTAAACATCTTCTCTTCCGAGGACAACTACTATGTGCAGTTCTCTGATATCACCGGACTCTCGTCGTCGAGTCCTGTCTATGCTGACGGATTCAAGGTGGGCGTGGTGAAAGACATCATCTACGACTATTCCCACACCGAAGGGTCAAAGGTGCTCATTGGCGTCGACAAGCAGCTACGCATACCGCAGGGCAGCTCTGCCGAGATCGTGAGCGACATGCTTGGCAACGTTAAGGTGAACCTACTCCTTGCCAACAACCCTCGTGAGAAGGTGGCACCCGGCGGTCTCATTAAAGGCATGATCAACGATGGAGCCATGGGCAAGCTTCAAGACATGGTGCCCGCCGTGGAGAAGATGCTGCCCAAGCTCGACAGCATCATGACAAGCCTGAACGCCATCCTTGCTGACCCAGCCATACGTCAGTCGCTGCACAACGTGCAGGCCATCACCGACAACCTCACAACATCTACGGCGCAGCTCAACACGCTCATGGCCGGTCTTAACAAGAACGTGCCGGGCATGATGGCAAAGGCAAACAACGTGCTTGACAACACAGAGACGCTGACAGCCAACTTCGCTGCCGTTGACGTGGCATCGACCATGCGACAGGTTGACCAGACCATTGCCAACGTGCAACAGCTCACAGCCAAGCTCAACAGCAAGGAGGGATCGCTCGGACTGCTCATGAACGACACGCAGCTCTATGACAACCTCAATTCAACCATGCGCAATGCCGACTCGCTCGTCATAGACCTCCGTCAGCATCCAAAGCGCTACGTCCATTTCTCTGTCTTCGGCAGAAAGGACAAGTGATCAAATGTTTCACGGCAAGACGTAGGGCAACAGCTCTTCCGTCTTATGCCGAGGGGCATGGTCGCCGTAAAAGCTTGTTGAGGCTTAATCTTGGTGTGGCGACCCACATTGCTGTGAATGTAGATAAGAGTAGGAGAAAATAACATATTTTAAACCTTTGCGGATAATCTGTTGGCTTTAACCTTGTTATCCTTGCTTTTGCGCCTTTTCGTGGCCGCGGAATGGGTGAAGGTTAAAAAAATATTACAACTTTCATTCTTGAATATACTTTTATTTTACTAATTTTGCAGTACATTTCATAAAAAGGTCAAACAAAGTCACAAGACGTAATCATAAATTAGCGAATGGTAATTAGTCCAAACTCTCCGTGGAACAATGCGCTTTCACTGATACGCGCCAATGTTTCGGAGCAAGTTTACAACACATGGTTTAAGAAGATTGGCTTCGAGTCATACGATGACAAAACGAAGACAGTCATTCTGCAGGTGCCCAGCCACTTTGTGTGCGAGTATCTGGAGGAAAACTATGTAGGCTTGCTTGGGAAGGCTCTGAGGCAGAATTTCTGTCCAGAGGTGGGCTTGAAGTACCGTCTTGTAGCTGAGAAAAAGGTGGCTGCCGTTGAGGCAGAGCCACAGACCACAGCCAACCAGACGGGTGCTAACGTTGCTGCGCAGACCAATGAGGCAGCAGCACAGCCTAACGAGGCAGCACAGCCCGTCGCTTTCGACTCTCAGCTAAACCCCGACCAGACGTTCGACAACTACATCGAGGGTGTGTGCAACAAGCTCGCACGCTCTGTAGGTGAGACCCTGGCGGAGCATCCCAACACCCCGCAGTTTAACCCGTTCTTTATCTATGGCCCTTCGGGCAGTGGAAAGACGCACCTCATCAACGCTATCGGCATGCGCACGCTGGAGCGCTTCCCCGACAAGCGTGTGCTCTATCTCAGCGCCCGCACCTTCGAGATGCAGTATACCACAGCGCAGATTCAGAACAAGATTAACGATTTCATCAATTTCTATCAGACCATCGACGTTCTGATAGTTGACGACATACAGGAGTGGGAGAACAAGAAAGGCACTCAGAACACCTTCTTCCATATCTTCAATCATCTTTTCCGCAACAACAAGCGAATAATCCTCGCCGCTGACCGTCCACCGGTAGAGCTGCAAGGCATGATGGACCGTCTGCTCACACGTTTCAAGTGTGGACTCATTGCGCCGCTGGAGCGTCCCAACGCTCAGTTGTGCATGGACATCCTCAGCAAGCACATCTATCAGGAGAACCTCAACATACCGCACGATGTGGCCGAGTTTATAGCCCGTAACGCCAACGGCTCTGTGCGCGACCTTCAGGGCGTGCTCAACATGCTTCAGGCCTTCTCTATGGTCTACCAGCGTGGCGTAGACATGTCGGTGGCTCAGCAGGTGCTCAAAAGCTCTGTCAAGGTGGAGGAGAAGAAGGACATCACCGTGGAAGAGATCATCGGTGCTGTGTGCAACCATTTCAACGTCACCATCAACGATGTCAACAGCCGTAGCCGCAAGCGCGAGTTTGTCATGGCGCGTCAGGTGTCTATGTACCTCGCACAGAAATATACCAAGATTCCTGCCATACGCATAGGTAAGATGGTTGGTGGCCGCGACCATAGCACCGTCATCCACAGCTGTGCTCAGGTTGAGCGCCGACTGAAGGTTGACCACAAGTTCTCTGACGAGCTTCAGAGCATAGAGACCTTGTTCTCTCTCAAAGCAGTATAAGTTTTTACAAAACACAATAAAAAAAGTTCTTGCCCGTTAAGGCAAGAACTTTTTTGTTTCATATAATATATTGGGCGAATCAAAAGAGAAATTATTAAACGACAGCTTTTGTCCGTTAACTTCCCTCGCGAAGCGAGTTAACTTCCTTTTATCTTCCAATAACTTCTCTTTTCATTCTTCCCTTTCTTCTTACAAATTCACTCTTGCACCAGCCATAACCCACAGTCCGGGCTGTTTCACGCCACCGAGGTCATAATAACGGTGGGCGGTGATGTTGTCTGCCTTGACGAAAAGGTCATATTTTGGTGCCTTCCACATAAGTTTTGCGTCAATCTTACAATAGGGGTGGAAACCGTTCATGCGCTGCTGCCAGCGCAGGTTCCACTGTGCCGAGAGGCGTGACACGATGCGGTGGTCGAGCTGCATCGTAAACTTGTGACGCAGATACTCCAGCGCATAGAGCGAGCCGTAGATCTGGTGCTCGGTGTCGTGCTTCTGGTTGATGTAGGCATAGCCTGCCTTCAGACGTGTCACAAACGGGTTGTGCATCAGTTCGGCAATGTTGAGCGTGGCGTCGAGCGAGTAGCCCATGTTGTTAAGCTTGCCGATGTTGAGGGCGTGATAGGTCTTGCTCTCTGCTGTCTCATACACCCAGTCGATGATGTTTGTGCCGTGCGAGTAGAAACCGCTGATCACGGCCGCAAAGCCCAATGTGCGGTAGCGTGTGCCTACCTTGAACGTGCTGTTGCGCTCAGGCTTCAGCTCCAGGTCGCCCACCTGTACCGAGTTCTTGGCATAGAGGTCGGTGTATGTAGGCACACGCAGCGCCTTGTTCCATGACGCATACACCTTCCAGTGTTCGTCGGGACGATAGCTGATGTCTACGCCGGGGTAGAAACGGTAGTCGCTGTCGAGACAGGTGTTGCGGTTTGCCATCACGCCAGCCGACACCGTCAGTCCGCCAACGATGATGTTGTGTTCAAGGAACAGACTGGTGTTTGTGCGGTCGCCGCGACGCGAGTATTTGCGGTCAGACCCACTGATGTTTATCCATTCGTCCTCAGACAGCTCGTCGCCATAGGCTGTGCTCACAATGTGTTCGCGGCGTATGTCGGCACCCACCGAGGTGGTACCGAGGAGCCAGCGCAGGTTGGCGGTCATACCGCCGCCATACACATCGGTGCGGTGATAGTTTTCGCCTGCTGCCGCACCTTCCTTGCCTCTGATGAGCTGGTAGTGGTCGTAGTCGCGGTGCCAGTAGAGCTGTGGCACCAGCGTCAGCCAGTCGGTGTCGAACGGCTTTATTGTGCCTGACAGAGAGGTGAGATAGCGGCGTGTAGCCTCAAACTGGTCGTTAAACTTTGCGCTGTAGAACGTGTTGGCGCCAAAGTCTTGCGATGACAGTCCCACCTGCCATTGCAGGTCTATATGTTGTGATGCGAGGTCACCCTGATAGAACATCTGGCGGCGTTTGAAGTCGCTGTGCAGCGTGCCGCCGTCGCTTTGGCGGTATCCGCCGCTAACGCTGTTGGTCACCGCACCTGTTGCCACGCTGACGCGTCCGTTGACGCCCCATGTGCCGAAGGAGCCACCCTCAGCCGACAGTCGTGCGCCTGTGCGCTTCTCGTGTTTGGTCACGATGTTTATCGCTCCGTTGAATGCAGAGCTTCCGAACACGCGTGCCGACGAGCCTTCAAGAATTTCTATGCGCTCAATGTCGGCCATGTCTACAGGGAAATCGGCAGCGTTGTGGCCTGTTTGTGGACTGGAAATGTTGATGCCATTCAATAGAATGGTGATCTGGTCACTGGTACCGCCGTTTATGGAGATGTCCGTCTGTACACCAAAGCTTCCGCGCTGACGGACATCCGCGCCGATAGCTAATTTTAAGAGGTCGTTTACAGTTTCTGCTGGCGCACGGTCAATGTCGTCGCGTGTGATCACAGAAACAATCTTTGCCGACTGTATGGCAGTCAGCGGTGCTCGTGAGCCTGTGACGATCACCTCGTCAAGCTTCACCTCCTGATGGCCGAGCGAGTCGGCGGCAGCAGCATCTTTAACGCTGATGCCTTCAGCCTTGGCGTAGGTCAGTGTCGTGACGCTGAGTGTGCAGATGAGCACCTCCTTGCCAATGCAGTTGAACAGAGCGTAGCCGTTGCGTGTGAAATGTTTGAAACGCAGGGCTTGGAGCTTGTTGAATCTCTGTTTGAACATAAAATTTTAAAATGTTTATAAATAAAAAAACGTCTTGTCATCCGACAAAACGTGTGCAAAGGTAGCGCAAATCGAAGACAATACCAAATAAAAACTTGTTTTTATTTTATTGTTGAGATGCCGCCTACCTTATTTAAAGGTAGCGCAAATCGAAGACAATACCAAATAAAAACTTGTTTTTATTTTATTGTTGAGATGCCGCCTACCTTATTTAAAGGTAGCGCAAATCGAAGACAATACCAAATAAAAACTTGTTTTTATTTTATTGTTGAGATGCCGCCCGCCTTGTTATATATTTTTTTCTTCTGTTTTTTTGCCATTCTCCTTAAAGTTTTCTATTTTTGCATTCAAGGTGCCAATAGCACAAATTTATGCTTATATTCAGGAACAAAAAGACAATTTAGAATGGAAAATTTTCAAGTGATGGTAATTCTTTTTACCATCGTTGTGTTAGGTTATGTCTTATGTAAGTTGGGCTATATGGGCGACAAGTTTGACCAAAAGCTGTCTACCATTGTTATCGATATAACATGTCCGGCCCTCATCTTGTCATCAGTAATGGGCGACACTTTGCCCGACCGAACTCTCATCCTGCCACTCGTAGGCATAGGCTTCTTGACCTACATCCTCTTGCTGATTTTCGGTTTTGCTGTGCCCAAACTCATATCCAAGAACCATGATGAGCAAGGCATGATAGGCTTCGCCCTTATGTTTGCAAATGTGGGCTTCATAGGCTATCCCATCGTGAGTTCCATTTTCGGACCACAGGCTGTCTTCTATGCAGCCCTGCTTAACATCCCCAACACCTTCTTTATCTTCACCGCTGGCGTGATGCTTGTGAAGGGACAGTACAGCATACATCAACTCAGCGCAAAGGTGCTGTTTTCTCCTGCCATGATTGCCGCCTTTGTGGCTGCTTTCATCGTCGCTTTTGGAATACACACACCAGAGATGTTCTCACGTCCCGTCACCATGGTAGGCAACATCACGGTGCCCGTTGCTCTTATGGTCATAGGTTCTTCCATGGCGCGTCTCCCCTTGCGCGACATCATCGGTAGCAAGAAGGTTTATGTCTCATCTTTCGTTCGTCTCATTATAGTTCCCCTCTCAATTTATCTGCTCTTCAAGGTTTGTGGCGTGAACAGCATGGTCAATAACATCAACACCGTTGTCATTGCCATGCCCGTAGCATCCTACGGCACCATGTTTTGTCTAAAGTATGGCCGTAACGCCTCTCTTATGACAGAGATGACCTTCATCACCACCGTCGGTTCCATTATCACCATACCGCTCCTTGCACTGATTATTCATTGTTAGTTTTCTCTTAGGCATGCTAAACTACAATGAAAAGACAATGAATTTTTCCCGGAATGGGCTTGAACGTTTTCTGTAAAGGGCTTGAATGTTTCCTGAAAAAAGCTTGCATGTCGTCTCGTAGTTTTGTTATTGTCGACGTTGCTAAAAAACAGTCATTGGAAATTTAGAAACATCATATACACGCCGTCACCTTTCATCGTAAACGTTGTCCCGACCGCCTCGTTGAGCGTTCCTTGCCACAACTGCTTGTAGGCGTAGCTCTGCCAGCGCAGGTTCTCGCTCGACAGCTTTGTGCAACTGATGTTGAAGATGCTTACCTGTTGCTTTGCATAAGAAGCGAAGGTGCGTGTGCCTTTGGCAGGAATGAAGACGCCGTGGTCCGTAAACATGACGGGCTCAACGTGCTCCTCCTCCAGATAGAACGGCAGCAAGAAGATGTTTCCAACCGTGTGGTCTTCGCGCTTGCCCGTGGCACCGAGGTAGGCTATGCGCGGTCCGCGATTCTTGCAAAAGCGCGTGGCTTTCGTCATGTCATTAAACTCTTGCTCTTTCACAACATGCACGATGTCGGCATAGCGCTCTTTCAGTTCCTTAGGCAGCGAGTCGCCGTCGCCCACGATAGCGTCTGGACAGATGCCGTGGGCGAGACACTCTTCTGCCGCACCGTCACAGCAACACAGATACTTGGCGTTGTGGAGAACCTCCAGCGCCTTGGGGTGTGTCGGAAACTCGCCGTTGCACAATATGACGGTGTCAAACTCTTCTTTTTCCATTTCTCTCATCTTCTTGTTAAACCTATTATTTCCTTTTAGAAAGTGCTCACTTCTATTATAACAAAAAAGGTGAGCTCTAAAAAAATAGAACCCACCTCTTCGTATCGTTGTCCTTCGTTCACTTCCTTAAACGGTCGTGAACGAAGCTGTTGTCTTTTTTTACAGGTCGTTTGTAACCTCTCTACCCATCTGCATAACGTAGGTGAGGTTGAGGTCCTTGTCAAACATTATGATGTCGGCATCCTTGCCGTCCTCAAGCGATCCCTTGCGGTCGAACACACCCATGATCTTGGCAGGTGTCTCGCTTGCCATGCGGCATGCATCTTCCATCGGAATCTTTGCCTTCTGCACACATGTGCGGATAAGACGGTCCATGGTGGCGATAGAGCCGGCGAGGGCAGAGTGGTCAGCGAGCTTGCACACGCCGTCCTCAAGAATGACGCGTGGGTCGAAAGCGATGTCGCCGTCGCTTGCTGCACATGCCAGCGAGTCGGTGATAAGAGCTGTTCTCTCCACACCTTTTATCATGTAAACCACGCGAAGCATCACAGGAGGCACATGAATGCCGTCGGCGATAACCTCTACGGTCATGTCCTGAAGAGCATAGATACTCTCCACGGTGCCTGGAACCTTAAATTCGTGTTCCTTATAAACCACAGGCATGGCGTTATAGAAGTGGGTTGCGTGCGTCATGCCAGCCTCAAAGCCTTGGAGCACGTTCTCGTATGTGGCGTGTGTGTGAGCGATGGCAGGTAGAACGCCATGCTTCTTGCATGTCTTGATAAACTCCACTGATCCAGGGAGCTCTGGAGCCTCGTCCCAGCGCTTGATGCAGCTGTAGGTGCTGAGCAGCGGCACATATTCTGAAGGCACGGGGGCCTTGATCCATTCAGGAATCTGTGCGCCAGCCTGTGCAGGGTTGAAATAGGGACCCTCAAGGTGCAGACCGAGCACGGCGCTGTTTTCTTCTGCCATTAGTTTGCCGCATGTCTGGCAGGCAGCCTCAATCATCTCCACGGTCGATGATGACAGGGTGGGAAAAATCGATGTTGTGCCATGCTTCATGTGGGCATTGACAGCCACACGGAAAGCCTCTTCGGTGCCTTCCATGAAGTCGCGTCCGCCACCGCCGTGAACATGCATGTCCACACCACCGGGAACCACGGTGCAACCTTTGGCATCAATTATTTCCGCCCCCTCGATGTGGAGGTCGATGTTTGAAACAGCCTTAATCTTGTTTCCGTCGATAATTACTGATCCGCCCTTTAACCAACCTTGTGGTGTCAAGATGCGCCCATTGATAATTTGCTTTAACATAATTGTTTGAATGGTTTTGTTTTCGAGAACATGCCATTATGCAGAACATGTCAAAAGGTATGAGTGCATGGCTTTACTGTTCGTTGACTGATTTTGCACTGCAAAGGTACATGTTTTTTCTTAACTAATCACTCAAACTTAAATTAAATAAATTTATTAATGGCAGATTATTAATTATTGCCGTTTGTTATGAATAATTTTTAAATAATTTCACAATTTTGCTTCATCATTTTCTTCCATTTGAAGTAGCCCATGATAGCCACAACCGAGTAGAGACCATAGAGACCTGCTTTAAACGGAATGCCTTTGCCGACATAAAGGTAGCAGCTGATGACGTCGACCACAAGCCAGAACCACCACTGCTCGATATATTTGCGCGACAAAGCCCAAAGGCCAACAAAGCTGAGAGCGTTGGTGAACGAGTCGCAGACGGGTATCGTGCTGTTGGTGTAGGTCACCAGTACCCAGTAGGTCAAAGCCCAGGCGGCTGCAAAGAACAGGACGGTAGGCAGAATGAGGTTGCGGCGGAAATGGGTTATAGGCATCTCTTCGCTCTCCTTCTGTCCACTCTTGCGGCCAAACTTCCACACGGCGTAGCCATAAATTGCTGCCACGGTATAGTAGACCGCCATGCCGGCATCGCCATAGAGACCGTGTGTCCAGTAGAGATAAACGTCCATGGCCGGCATGATGATGCCCACAAGCCACAGGGCTATGCTTGCGCGATACTCGAGCAGCAGGTAGACAAGACCGAGCACCGTCGTCAGAATGTCTAACCAGTGAATAGAGAGATAATCAATCATTTTTTTAGAGGGTTTTTAAAAACGGAAGTTAACTGAATTTTTTAAGGGAGTTAACGGAAGATATCGGGAGTTAATGGGAGTTAACGGACAATAGCTTTATAGCTCAAGCAATAGTGCATAAGTAGGTGTTCAAAATTAATTTAAATGATTCTATGCCATATTTTGGTCTGTATGTCCAGCTCCGAAGAGGGAGTGTAGCGGGCTACACGACCGATGAGAGCTGGGCATACAGGCCAAAAGAGGGCGTAGAGGCATTTGAAAGCATAACCTTTTTTATTAGATTCATATATGCGATTAATTTTGAACACCTACTTATGTCCGTTAACTTCCTTCTAACTTCCTTCTAACTCCCGTTAACTCCCTAAAAAATTAGAACTTCAGCGTGAGATGTCCCATCACGTTAAATCCTGCCATAGGCATGTATGCCAGGGCTTGATAACGTTGTCCGCCGGTGTACCAGCCGTACCAGGTGCTGCCGCTGGCAGCATAGTGGCGACTGAACACGTTGTTGAAGTCGAGACCCAATGTAACGTTCTTGATGCCGGCAGCCTTGGTCACGTCGCTTGTGTAACGCAGCTGCAGGTCGCTCTGCGAGTAGCAGGGCAGTGAGCGCACATCGCTCTCAGAGTTGTCAATATACTGCTTGCTCACGAAGTTGGTGTGCCATGTAGCAGAGAAGCCCTTGTGGTGGAAGTCGATGAATCCGTTGAGAATTGCCGATGGCGAGTAAGACAGGGTAGAGTTGCTGTAGTGGTTCTTGTGAACATAGTTCTCTGATTCATCCCAGCTTTCCACATACTCGTCAAAGTCCTTGATCTTGTTCTTGCTCAGAGCGGCATTGCCCTCAACCGACAGCCATGACAGGGGAGCCCATCCGGCACTCAGCTCCACACCCATGCGATACGACTTCTTGACGTTGGTGGTCAGCGCCTCGCCAATGTCGCTCATCTCACCTGTCTGCACCAGCTGGTTGTCGTAGTCCATGTAGTAGAAGTTGGCACCCACGTTCCAGTTGGTTCCGAAATACTGGTAACCGGCCTCTACGTCGATTACCTTCTCGTTCTTCGGGAAGGGATAGTTGTAGTTGTCGGTGTAGTTGTTACGCTCGGGCTCGCGGTTAGCCAGTGCCACTGATGCGTAAGCCTTATGACCCTCGTTGGTGTAGCTGATACCTGCCTTCGGGTTGAAGAAGTTGAAGTCGTCGTCGATGTTCAGCTCCTGGTTCACATATTTGCCGTCCTTCTTCACGAAGCGGTCGTTCAGACCGTCGGTCTTGTATTTTACATAACGATACTGCAAGTCGGCAAACACGTTCCAGTGGTCGAGGAAGCTGTAGGTAGCTTTCAGGAAGCCGCTGTAGTCGTCCTTGTTGGCGTCAGAGTCGTAATATTTGTACTTGCCGTTCTTTCCCAAATATTTCTGCTCCAGCTCCTGGCTGCCGATGTATGTAACATAGCCCCAGTGGTTGCAGCTGAACTTCTGCAGGTTCACGCCACCGATGATGTCCCAGTGGTCGTTCTTGAAGTTCACGTTGTAGACCATGCCGTAGCAGTTTTGTGTGAGGCCCTTCTTGCGTATTGCGTCGTCCTTGAGGTCCTTGTTCTCAGGCATGCCAAACTTCTTGGCGAGCGATGTGTTCTTCTTCAGCTCCTTATAGTAGCCACGTCCGTAGGTGTAATGGATTGCCATGTTGTGGCTCCAGTGCTCAGAGGGAGTCCATGCGAACGACAGGATGTTGTGGTTCTGGTAGAAGTTGTCAGTGGTCTTGTCCCACTTCTTGCCGTTGCGCATGAGGTAAGGCTTCACGGTGTAGTTGCCGGCAGCCCATGCGTCAGCATCGTAAACCACGTCCTCAACGAGGGTGTTGACACGGCCCAGGCCAGCGTTCCACAGATCCTTGTAAGAATTGATGTTGGGGAACACGTCGTTGGTGTTATAGTCGCTTGTGAGCACGCCGTTCCATGCCTGTCCTGTCTTCTCGAAGTTGCCGATGTTCTTGTAACGGATCTGGAAGTTGTTGCCCAGCCATGTCAGACCGCCATAGTAGGATCCTGAGCGGCCGTCGGTGGCGTGTACGAAGCCCTGGGTAGAGCTCTCGTGATAAGCGCCGTCAAAGATAAGGTGGTTCCAGAGGAGACCTGTTGAGAAGTTGGCACCCACGTTATAGGTTTCGTATGAGCCATAAGAGCCTGTCAGCTCCATGGTAGGCTTCAGAGAAGGAGTGGCTGTGGCAAGTGAGATGGAGCCGCCGAAGGCACCGTCACCGTTGGTTGATGTGCCTACGCCGCGCTGGATCTGAGCGCTGCTCATCAGTGCGCCATAGCTGTTCATGTTGGCCCAGAACACGCTCTGGTCCTCGGGCGAGTTGAGCGACACGCCGTCAAGTGTAACGTTGATGCGGCTGGCAGCAGCGCCACGCATGCGCACATAAGCGTTGCCCACGCCTGTGCCGTTCTCGCTCCATGCCAGCACGCCCGGTGTGCGTGCGAAGAGGAACGGAAGCTCCTTACCTGTGCGTGAAAATGCTTGCAGGTCTGTTTTCTTGATGTTTGTCACGGCAAACGGTGCGTTCTGTGAGGCTCTCACAGCCTTCACTACCACTTCGTCTATCTGCTGCACCTTCACGGTGTCGATGTCTTGCTGGGCCATAGCCACATGCGAGTACAATGCGCAGGCCGATGCAAACGCAATGCTAACAAATCTTTTCATCTTTTTTGATTTCCTGAATAATGAAAAATAAAACACACAAAAAGGGGCACTTTTTATGTACCTTGCAATCCTTTCGCCGGCATTACCCGGATCAAGTATGAGGGTATAATCTCAGCCCGAAACCTCGGACACCCCTTAACTTACATTCTGTAAATCGGGTGCAAAGTTAATAATTTATGTTGAATAGCGCAAAATAATGTGAATGTTTTTTCAAACCGCCGCTTTTTCTGCTCCTTGCCGTGCTGACTTTTTGCCATGAAAAAATCGTCCTCAAGCAAGGTGAACAACGGCAACAGATGGTGTTACGTTGTTCGCCTGTCTTGAGTACGATTTCTTGTCTTAAACGTCAGGGGCTTAAGGTTTGACCCAATCTGGCTTAACCCTATCAGGTTAGACCCAATCAGGTTTGCCAACTTTAAAAAATAGTTATTTACGGGCTGTCAACATATTTCTTGAAACTTAACAAAAATATTTTGAGTGCTTACTATTTTTCCGTAACTTTGCAGCCATGAAACTGCATATTTTTAATCCTGAACACGACATAGCCCTTGCGGCTGACTTGGAACGATTCACCGCTCCTCATGCTGGACGACAGATGAGGGCGAGCCTTGGCTTCATTCCTGCCTTCTGGGCAGAGGATGGCGACATGGTGCTTGTGGACGAGGTGGAGGCTGCCCTTGAGGCGGTGCGCCACATGAAGGTTTATGCCCACGACGTGATGTTTGTCACGAAGGACATGCTGGGCACGATGGATCCATCGCTCATTGCTGCCATCGATGCTGTGGAGCCGTGGGGATGGGACAAGACTTTATGCTTTCAGTTGGCAAAGGCGAACGCCCGTCTTGCCGCTCTCGTGCCTTCGGCACAGCAGCTGGAGGCCATCCGCACGATGAGCAGCAGACGCTATGCTGCTGAAAATCTGCTGTCCGCGATGGTGGAGATCGACAGGCGGCTGATCGGCAAGAGTGTTTATTGTGAGACGGTGGAGGAGGTGGCGGCTCTGCTCATGACCAATGGGCAGAGCGTCATAAAGGCTCCATGGAGCAGCAGCGGACGCGGCATAAGATACGTCGGCTCTTCGCTCGACGACCATCAGCAGGGATGGCTTCGTAACATCATGAAGCAGCAGGGTGGGGTGACAGTGGAACCTCTCTATAACAAGGTCTATGATTTTGGAATGGAGTTTTATGCCTCGGCAGGTTCTGAAAGCTCTGAGCCTACCGTGCGCTATTGCGGGCTTTCGCTCTTCGACACCTCCAACGGTGCTTACAGTGGAAGCGTTCTCGCCACAGAGGAGGATAAGCGTGAGATGCTGTCACAGTATGTCGACTTGCAGCTCCTTGACAAGGTGAAGCGGTTTGTCGTCTCTTGTCTTGCTCCTAAGCTTGCGGGTGTCTATTCAGGACCCTTCGGCATCGACATGATGGCGGTGGTGAACGGAAGCAATACTTCTGACGGGTTCTTGCTCCATCCGTGTGTCGAACTGAACCTTCGTCGCACCATGGGACATGTGGCTCTTGCCCTCTCGCCAAACGAGCTGGAGCCGCGCAAGCTGATGCGTATCTTCTTCAACAGCGGAAAATATAAGATGCGGATATCTACAACAGCAGAGAACCTGCTAAACACCGGACTGGTTTAGCAGGTTCTCGCCTGTTTCTTTTCTCTTGTTTCTTTGGTCTTCTATTTCTTTTCTTTGGTCTTCTATTTCTTTTCTTTGGGTTCTTTGGTCATCTTCTCGCGAAGCTCTTCAAGGTCTATCTTGCGGTGCTTCTTGACGTGGTCGAAGCCTTGTCCGTAGACACCGACGACAGCCGATTGTGCCACGAAGGCGTTAGGGTCTATTTCGTCGATAAGCTCAAAGATGAAGTTCGACTCGCTTTTCTTCGCTATGCAGAAGATCACTTTTTTGTCTTTCTTGGTGAAGAAGCCGTTGCCGTTGAGCATCGTACAGCCGCGGTCGGCAATCTCGTTGATGGCTTCACCTATCTCCTGATATTTGTCGGAGATGATGAAGAACTGCACGCTTTGGCGTAGGGAGTTGACGATGTGGTCGACAACGAAGGAGATGACAAACAGCAACACATAGCCGTAGAGAACCTTCTCCCAGTCGCGAAGGACAACGTATGATGAAGTGATGATCGTAAGGTCGCAGAAGAGTATGATATGTCCGAGCGACACGTCACGATACTTATGCACCATGGCGGCGATGACGTCGGACCCTCCTGTAGAGCCTCCAGCTGAGAGACCAAGACCTACGCTGGTGCCTAAGAACACGGCACCTACCATGCACGCCATAAACTTCTGGTCAGCAAGCAGATGGAGGTCGGGCGGTATGACACGTTGCAAAACGGCTGAGGCAACGGTGAACACCACCACGCCATAGACGGTCTTGGCACAGAAATGCCAGCCTAACACCTTCAGAGCCACTAACAGCAGCACGGCATTGATCACGAAGAACGTTTCTTGAACGGGGATGCCGGTGCCCCAATAGACGATTGATGCCACTCCGATGATGCCGCCTGTCGTGATCTCGTTGGGCAACAGGAACAGGTTGAGGCCGATAACGCCTAACAGCATGGCGATGGTGATGATGCCATAGTCGCGTAACTGGCGCCACAGCTTTCCTTTGTTTCTTCTTGATTGCATTGTTTGTTGTTGATTGCTTTATGGCTTTTTCTTAAAGCAGTTGCTTCTTTCTCAGCCTTTTAGCTTCTTGTTAAGCATTAGCTATTCATTGCGGCTGCAAAATTACGAATTAAAAATCTTATTCCAAAATCTTTTCGGCTGATTATGGTACAATCAATCTTTTTAAAGTGTGTGATGGATATTACACTTCCACCTCTTTCAAATCAACCAAGCCTTTGCCTTTGTCATCAAGTTCTACGGCAAGGGCTATTGTTTTACGTTTGTCAGCCTTGAAAGGCTCTGCGTATTGTCTGTCAATTATTTGTGCTTCTGCTGCGTCAAGGCCGCCATTGGCTGTAATCTTCAACTCCAAAATATAGACAATGGTGCTTGTCTCAACCACCATGTCTATTCTGCCTGTCGAAAGCATGTGCTCCACTTCTACATGACATCCTATTGCGTTGAATATGGTGCTTAAAATAAGACGGTAGCGCTCCTCCATATCCATGCATGCCAGCTTCTTGTTGCTGTATGGCACGTCAGAGATCAGGGCTTTCAACGCTTTTTTTGCCTCTAACAGATTGCCTTGCTGCATGGCGTAAAGAAGCATGTTTTGTGTCGTGATGACTTGTGAAATCTTCTTCATCGTCAATGCTGGCAGCACTATTTTGTACAATGCTTTGCGCACTTCCTGATTGGGGATTCCGAGAAGGTATAGCCCTTCGGTGTAGCCTTTTATTGTGAGATAGCCCGACTGGTAAAGGAAGAGTTCTGAACCGCCAACCGTTACGTCAGACGTTTCTATTGTGTCGCTGTCGATGGGACAATTCTCAAAATCTTTCATCCTTATTTCAAGGTCATCAACAAACTTTGGCAGGAGGGTGGTAGCCCCCGATGAAGCCCAATAGTTTTTGGTGTCTTTGTTTGCTAAGGCGTTGATGAGGCTGAACGGATTGAAGACGTCTACCATGTTTTCTGCGCTGAAATGATAACCGTCATAGTTGTCTTTCAACTGTTCCATCACCTCGTCTACCGTCCAGTTGTTCTTTTCACCCATCGCTTTTATCTCTGGTAAGAAATTGTCCGTAATCTCTTGTTGTGTTATGCCACAGAGGGCAGCATATTGTGGGTTAAAGCTTATGTTGCTAAGATTGTTGAGGACAGAGAATAGCGATATCTGTGTAAACTTTGTTATGCCTGTAATGAATACAAATTTTTCGTACTTGTCTTGTGTTTTCAAAACAGCAAACACGTCTTTGTAGATGCCTGTGCATGCCTCATGTTGCGGCGTCTTCCATGAGTGTTGCAGGGGCGAGTCGTATTCGTCTATTAGTATTGCCACTTTCCTGCCTGTAGTAGTGCATGCTTTCTCTATGATGTTTTTGAAACGTACAGCAAGGGTGTTGTCTGGACGTAGGGTGATGTCATATAGCGCTTCATATTTATGAAACGTGTCGTCCAGATACCCGATAATGCCTTTAGGGTCGGATCCTCCATTGCTCATGTCCAGTCTGATGACAGGATGTTTTGCCCATTCTTGCTCCATATCCATAATCTTAAGTCCCTCGAACAGCTCTTTTTTGCCTTCGAGATATGCTTGTATGGTGTCAAGGAGCACTGACTTTCCGAAACGACGTGGGCGGCTAAGGAAGTTGTACATGCTTCCGCTGTTGACAATGTGCCATATTATATCGGTTTTGTCTACATATACATAGCCTTCCTTTCTCATCTTTTCGAATGACTGGATGCCTATGGGTAATTTTCTCACGATTGTCTCTGCCATATATTGTTTTGTCCTTTCTTGTTGTAAGATGTTTCCATCCTTTTGCAAATATACGCAATTTTCTTAACACATAAGGGGTTTTTGACAATAAAAAAAGGCTGAGGTTTGTTTTTACCTCAGCCTTTTATGTTAATTGTTAGGAATTAATCTCCGATGTATTGGAATTAAATTTCCAAATGTATGTGGAAATTACTGTCCCCAGAAGTTTTTATTCTGTCCAACCGAAGTTCTGCTTGATAGCAGGGTTCAAAGTAATCTGCTGTGCAGGGATAGGATACCAGTAATATTTTTTGTCGAACTTGCGGTCGGCAGAAGTGGCCTGAATGTATCCGTTAACAGTTTTCACGTCGAATTGACCATCACCGATGTGAGCACCCTGATTAACCTTAGGATACTTGGTGAAGTCGAGCTTGTCGAGCTGGTGCCAACGGATAAGATCCCAGTAACGATACCAGTTGTCAAGCATAAGCTCGCAACGACGTATACGACGTACCTCCCAAATGAGGTTGCTTACGCCAGCTTTGTTCTCTGGGTCAGCCTCAGGATTTAAGGTGAGGTGAGGCATATTTACGCGGTCCTGCAAAAGGTTAACGCTCTTGTCAAGGTCGTCCTGAGTAAGTGTGCCTAATTCAGCCTTTGCCTCTGCATAGTTCAGCAAGATAACTGAATACCAGTAGATAGGAGCATCGGTGTAACCCGTGTTCGTGTTCTCGCGGTAGTGCTTTTCCAAGGTCTGATTGTCATACTTGAAAATGCTGTAACCCGTAGATGATGTCATATTGGCACCACCAGCAATAGCGGGAGCAGGACGTCTCCATCCGTGACCAGAGAAGCATACTATAGAGTCAACAATTACGCTCAAACGTGGGTCGCGCTGGTCGAGTGCGTGTTTGATTGAATAGTTTCCGTCAGCGTTCTTTACAGCGAGGTCGCTCTTGTCAAGAGTTGTTGTAGCCAGAGGCTTACCATCCTTGAATAGGAAGGCTTCAAAAGCGTCACGTGTGATACCCTGCTGTTGTGTTGAGCCGCAAGTGTAGTCAACCAAACCGTGGCCGAACTGATCTTTTACATAGTGGCGGTAGAATATGGCCTCGGGGTTGCCGTTGAGGTCAAGCTGTGTGTACACAGCGCCATATTTGGCGTTCAGTGAGTATGTACCGCCCATTAAAGCTTGAGATGCCTTCACACTCTCTTCAAGATATTTCTTTGAGCGTGCAGCGTCAGGAGCGATGCCGTTTTCGGCAGCGGTGCAGTACTTACGGAACGTGCCCTCATAGAGGCAGATGTCGCTCTTCATGGCAAGGGCCATATCCTTGCTGAACAGAGTGCGGTCATTGCCGTTGGTGAGGTTCTCAATTGCGTAGTCAAGATCCTCAAGCACCTTGTCCATCACAACGTCACGGTTTGTGCGCTCGCCGTAGATGTTTGGGTCTTCTGGGTCGGTAATGACATAGTCAACCCACTCGACGTCACCGTACTGGCGAACCAGCATATAGTAGCTCCATGCGCGAGAGAGGCGTGCAAGAGCCGTATAATTTTTCTTGCTGGCCTCTTTGAGGCTTGAACCAGGCATGTTTTGGATTACATAGTTGGCACGGCGCACCTCGGTAAACCAATCGTTGTAGTTGCTTGACGTGTTGGGTATGGTCTTGTAAGTCCAGTCGGCGAGAGTGGCAGCAGCCTGATCGTCGCTAAGACTCTTGAAATAGAACCAACCCTGACCAGTTCCGTAACCAACAAAGTTAGTATAGAAACGGTTTGTATAGCTCTTCACGGCATTGTCGTTGTCCCAGAAAGCTTTGCCCTCAACGAAGGTATCACGAGGGTTTCTCTCGAGAAAGTCGTCGCAACTTGTCAGAGTCAGCGCGGTAGCTGCGAGAGCCAATATAATTGATTTTCTCATAATTGTTCTGTTTTTAAAGTTTCACTTACGATTTAAGTTTTACTCATCTTGTTTAGAAAGTAACCTGAACTCCTACTGACCATGTGCGGGTAATAGGGTATGTACGTCCCCAAGTACCGTAGCTGAGGCTACCCTGACCTGCGTTCATTTCGGGGTCAACAGGATAATCCTTAGCACCGTTGTAGAGGAGGCAGAGGTTGTTTACGCTACCGTAGAAGCGCACCTTCTCCATGTAAACCTTCTTGGTGATGCTTGCGGGAAGTGTGTAACCGATGGTCACGTTCTTCAAACGCAGATAAGCCATGTTCACCAGATACTTGGTCTGTGGGTAGTAGTTGTGCTCTCCACCGATTGATGCAAGACCTGTGACATTTCCAGAACCCTCGTTGCCTGAGTAGAGGCAAGGATAGCGGTTGCTCTGGCTGATGTCTACGATGCCGTTAGCGGGATCATAAACGTTATAGCTAGTCTGGTTTGCGTAGAGAGCCTTATCGGCGTCACGCATGAGCGGGAATACGAATGACGACTGTGTCCACATGTCGCGCTTGCCTACACCCTGGAAGAACAGATCGAGGTCGAGACCCTTCCATGAACCACCCAGGTGGAAGCTATACTCGTAGCGAGGCAGTGTATTGCCAATAACCTTGAGGTCACCGTGGTCGTCGGCTGTACCCTTACCACCGTCAATCACACCGTCACCGTTCAGGTCCTTATACTTGATATCGCCAGGACCAAAAACAAAGTTATCGGTCTGTATGCCAGTTTGGTTGGCTACGCCATCCTTATAAATCCACTTGCCGTTAGCGTCCTTACCGTTGAAGTCGTCTTCGGTAAAGTAGCGGTCGGTCTCAAAGCCCCAGATGTCGCCCCATGTTTCACCCTCGTAAGCATACATACGTGCGTTGCTTGCGGAAACGATGCCACCAGTATGGCCGATAAGCTTAGAGTCGTTGTTCCACTTGGTAACCTTCGACTTTGAATCACCGATATTGAATGTACCGTAAACGTTCAGATCCTTGTTAATCTGTTTGCGGTAGCTCAGAGAAAGTTCCCAACCGCGTGTGCGGAGCGAACCTGCGTTGGTAAAGGGAGCTGACGCACCAGCTACATCAGGAATGGCTTTACCTGGAGCGAGCATGTCGTTTGTCGTTCGCTGGTACCAGTCGAACGTCAATGAGAGGTCATCGTTCAAGAAACTGAGGTCAACACCAACGTCGGTGGTCTTGATGCGCTCCCATGTCAGTGAAGAGCTAACCCAATCGGGCAGCTGGAACTGGTTGAGCTTGTTTCCGTTCTTGTCCAACCAATAGAGTGAGCTCTGTGCGACGGGCGAGATTGTTGAGATGAACATGTTGTCGCCGATGGCTTCGTTACCGATTTCACCATAAGAGAAGCGCAACTTACCGTTGCTGATAACATCGTGCAAGTTCTTCCAGTAACCTTCTTCTGTGAAGCGGTAGCCTAATGACATAGAGGGGAAGAACGCCCACTTATCGCCTGCGGGGAAGCGAGAGGAACCATCGTAACGTCCGTTCAACTCAAGTAGGTAGATGCCCTTATAGTCGTAGTTAATACGTCCGAAATAGCCAGCAGTAGAGCGGTCACCAGTAAAAGAGGAGATAGTTGCATCCTTCATCTCGCCGTATGCGAGGTTCAGTTCGGGATAGTCCTCGTTGTAGAGGTGAGTGCGGTTTGCCCACATCTCATCGCTCTTGAAACGCTCACCGTTCACACCTACCATCACTCCAAGGTTGTGGGCATCAACCCATGTGTGGTTATAGTTCAGGTAGGCGTTGGCTGTCCAGCGGTTCTGCTTGATGTTCTCGCGTGAGGTGTTAGAGCTTGACGTTCCTACAATGTAGGTTGGTGTTACGCCCGACCAGTTCATGCCGTAAACGGAGTGGTCGGATGTCTTGTAGTTGTAGTTGTCAATCTGATATGTGTAGTCTATGTTGAAGGTAAGATCCTTCGTAATGTGGGCGATGGCATATGCGTTGAAACGAGCCTGATCGTGAACGGTAGTCTTTCGTGCTGCCTGCTTCTGCATTGCAACTACGCGATAGTCAAGTTTCTCGCCGTTCTCGTCATACATATAACCTGAGGGGATGAAGAATGAGCCCCAACGCCACAGATACTGATAGACGTTGTTCCAAGAGTCTGCCTTGCTGAAGCTACGGCGTACGAAATTAACGCGTGTGCCAACAGTCAGCCAATCGGTGACATCAGTCTTGAGGTTGGTTGTGAAATTGTAGCGTGAAAGTTTGTCTGGGTTGAACTTCATCAAGTTCTGCTTGTAGTCGTAAGAGAACGACGTATAATAAGATGTTCGTCCGCTTGAACCGTTCAGAGAAACACTGTGGCTCTGTGATGGTGCAGCCTTGTTATACCAGATGTCCTGAATGTCGTAGTCGGCATAGTAGAATGGCTGATTGCCATTAAAATAGTAATCTCCGACATTGTCCATGCTCTGGAACGGCTTCATCTCGCTGTAACCCTTTTTACCGCTGTGCTGCTCTTTCCAAGCTTTGGCATAAGGCAACATCTGTGAGAAATACATACCAAAGAGTTCGGGGTCACTGCCATCGGTACGCTTTGCTCCAATCATGGCTGCTTCAAGCTGTGACGGTACGTCGGGATAGTCGGGGAGCACGGTTGCGCGGTCCCATGCGAAATGTCCGTCATACTTAACCTGTACCTTCTCGCCCTTCTTGCCTTCCTTTGTGGTGATAAGGATCACACCGAAGGCAGCGCGGCTACCATAGATAGAGGTAGAAGCGGCATCTTTCAATACAGAGATGGTGGCAATGTCGGCAGCGTTGACCATGGTGAGGTCGTCAACGGGCACACCGTCAACAACAACCAATGGATTTGAGGTTGCACCGTTTGACAGGGTTCCGAGACCGCGAATCTGCATGGTTGGCTGCGAGTTGATGTCACCGCTCGTGTTGGTGATGGTAAGTCCTGGAACGGCACCCTGCAGAGCCTTTGCCACATCCTGCTCAGGACGTCCGCCGAGGGTCTTGCTGATGTCTACGTTGGTTACCGAACCGGTGAGGTTCACTTTCTTTTGCTGGCCGTAACCCACAACAACGATCTCGTCAAGCTGAGCGTTGTCGTGCTGCATGACAATCTTCATACCGTCATGCGCCTTTGTCTCTACTGTCTTGTAGCCCACATAGGTGATGCGCAGCTTGGCGTTTGCCGGTGAGTTAAGCTGGAATTTACCGTCAAGGTCGGTGACGGTTCCTCGGGTCGTACCTATTTCGACAACTGTTGCGCCCACGATGGGTTCGCCTTCAGCGTCGACAATTTGACCCTTGACGATTGTGCTACTCTGCGTAACACTCATGATCTGGTTTGGTGAAGCAGCCATTGCTGTGCTGCAAGTCATACCAGATGCCAAAAGGATAGCTCCTATTAAAGCCCATTGTCTATTCATAAGCTTTCTTTTTAAAAGGTTAGACTTATATTTATTTTTGATTTCTTAAATAATAGTGCCCAAAATTATATAATTTTTTAAATATGCACAAATAATTATGGTTAAATTTACAGGCTTTTTCAAAAAAAATCTCTTTTGCTTTATTTTCGCCTGATAAACTTACAATTTATTTTGTTTTTGCTGACAAAAAAACCGACACAGTGAGACGGGACCCTTGTGACGGCTTAATTGAAAATCTAATCCTTAAAAAGGTTATTAACTGCATCTACTAATGACGAATAGTCATTGATGAATGTGTTGCCTCCATAATCGACAGTGGGTTCTGTGATGTCCGTACATGCCGTCATGCTCAAGGCTGCAACGAGCAACACAGGATAAATTTTCTTTTTCATAATTGAATAGATTTTTAGCTCCACCTACTTACTTATAATTAACATGTTTGATACAAAAGTAAAGCATTATGGCAACAGTAAAAGTAAAGTTTCGTGCCTCCACGACAGAGGGAAAGGAAGGCACATTTTATTATCACCTTATCCATCAGCGCCATCAGCGTTGGATCAGAACCCACTATCATGTCTTTCCAGATGAGTGGAACGACAAGAGATCGGCAGTCATCATTTCTGACCACAGCAACCGACGGGCGTATCTGCAACTTGTCCAGTCAAAGATCAACTGGGAGATGAAGCAGATGCAGCGCATCATCCATGACAAGGAGATGGTGTGCATGCCCTCTTCCATTGACGACATAGCCAAGGAAATCTGGCAACTTCCGCCAAGCCAGAGCGTTTATGCTTTTTTCCGACAGCAGATAGCCAAGAAAGAGCAGATGCAGTGCATCGGCACCAAGAACAATTATGTCAGTGCCGCCGCCCGCTTCATGGAGTTTCGTGACCACGAAGACCTCGCCTTCTCACAGATGACAAGCGACATGATGGAGATGTACCAGTCATGGCTCTGGAACAGAGGCGTCCGTCAAAACACCGTGGCGTTCTATCTGCGCACCCTGCGCACCCTTTACAACAAGGCAGTGGAAGCAGGTCAGGCACCGTCCAACGACATCTTTTCTCACATACAGACCACCAACGCGAGAACATGCAAGCGAGCCATCTCCGTCAATGACATTCGCAAGATAGAAAAGCTTAATTTGTCTCGTGGCTCGTCCCTTGACAAGGCACGAGACCTGTTCCTGCTCAGTTTCTATCTCCGTGGCATGGCATTCGTGGATATGGCGTTCCTGAAGAAAAGCGACTTGAAGTGCGGAATGATAAGCTACAGCCGTCGCAAGACCCACCAAAACCTCAATATCGAGTGGATTAAGCCGATGCAAACCATCGTCGACAAATACGCCGAGCAGACAAAAGACTCCCTTTATCTACTGCCTATCTTGACAGGCAAGGAATCCTCACCATACACCGCATACCGTAAGATGGAACACAACACCAACTACAACCTGAAGAGAATAGGTGAGATGATAGGCTTGAAGATACCGCTGACCACCTATGTGGCACGCCACACATGGGCAAGCATCGCCCTGCACATGAACATACCGGTAGCCACCATCAGCGAGGGAATGGGCCACAACTCCTTCAAGACCACACAAATCTACTTACAGTCGTTAGACATGGCAACCATCAATGAGGCTAATAAGAAAATCATCCAAAAGGTCATTAAGTAGGTGTTCAAAATTAATTTAAATGATTTTATGCCATATTTTGGCCCGTATGTTCAGCTCCGAAGAGGGAGTGTAGCGGGCTACACGACCGATGAGAGCTGGGCATACGGGCTAAAAGAGGGCGTAAAGGCATTTGAAAGCATAACCTTTTTATAAGATTCATATATGCGATTAATTTTGAACACCTACTTA
>OBLI01000361.1_pt1 | contig 49033 bp, 29 predicted proteins | sample 1519701 | NCBI WGS metagenome assembly OBLI01 (sample SAMEA3663005, study PRJEB22513) | pig gut metagenome | biome: pig gut; feature: pig-associated habitat; material: faeces | place: France | collected 2012
CCAAGTCTGGCAAGAAGATCCTGTTCGTCGCTACTAAAAAACAGACTAAGGACGTGGTTGCCGAGAAGGCTACAAGCGTCAACATGCCCTACGTTATCGAGCGTTGGCCGGGCGGTATGCTCACCAACTTCCCGACAATCCGCAAGGCTGTGAAGAAAATGGCGAACATCGACAAGCTCATGAACGATGGTACATACTCTAACCTCTCTAAGCGTGAGCTCCTGCAGGTAACACGTCAGCGCGCTAAGCTCGAGAAGAACCTCGGTTCTATCGCTGACCTTACCCGTCTGCCGTCAGCACTCTTCGTTATCGACATCTGCAAGGAGAATATCGCCGTTAAGGAGGCACAGCGCCTGGGTATTCCTGTATTCGGTATCGTTGACACCAACTCCAATCCCAACGAGGTTGACTTCGCTATTCCTGCCAACGACGACGCTAAGGACAGCGTAGAGGTAATCCTCAACGCATGCTGCGGCGCTATCGCCGAGGGTCTCGAGGAGCGCAAGGCTGAGAAGGCCGACGAGAAGGCTGCTGAGGCACAGAGCGCAGAGGCTGCCGAGGGTAAGGCTAAGCGTGGTGCCCGCAAGGCCCGCAAGGATGCTCCCGCCGCTGAAGAGCAGGCTGCTGAGTAAGATTGAAAGATTGAAATATTGAAAGATTGAAATATTATTATTAAGATTATGGCTTACAAACCAAATATGGAAGACATCAAGAAGCTCCGTACCATGACTGGTGCCGGACTCGCTGATGTCAAGAAGGCTCTCACCGATGCTGAGGGTGATTTCAACAAGGCTATGGAGGTTATCCGCGAGAAGGGACAGGCTATCGCCGCTAAGCGTTCTGACCGCGAGACATCTAATGGTTGTGTTCTCGTTAAGGCTGTTGACGGCTTTGCTGCTATCGTAGCCCTGAAGTGCGAGACCGACTTCGTTGCCAACGGTGCTGATTACATCAAACTCACACAGGATATCCTCGACGCAGCTGTTGCTGCCAAGGCCAAGAGCCTCGACGAGGTTAAGGCACTTGCTATCGCCGACGGAACAAACGTTCAGGACGCTGTAGTTGCACGCTCTGGTATCACCGGTGAGAAGATGGAGCTCGATGGTTACAACTTCATCGAAGGCGACAACGTAGAGATTTACGACCACATGGGCAAGCATACTCTCTGCACTATGGTTCAGACCAACAAGGAGGCTAAGGAGCAGGGTCACGCTATCGCTATGCAGGTAGCTGCCATGAAGCCTGTCGCCCTCAACCAGGAGTCTGTTCCCCAGTCAATCATCGACGAGGAAATCCGCGTAGCTGTTGAGAAGACAAAGCAGGAGCAGGTGCAGAAGGCTGTTGAGGCAGCTTTGAAGAAGGCTGGTATCAATCCCGCCCACGTTGACTCTGAGGATCACATGGAGTCAAATATGGGTAAGGGCTGGATTACCGCTGAGGACGTTGCCAAGGCCAAGGAGATTATCGCCACTGTATCAGCAGAGAAGGCTGCTAACCTCCCAGAGCAGATGATTCAGAACATCGCCAAGGGTCGTCTGAACAAGTTCTTCAAGGAGTCATGCCTCCTCAACCAGGAGTTCATTCAGGACAGCAAACTCTCTGTAGCCGACTATCTGAAGGCTGCCGACAAGGAGCTCACTGTTGTTGACTTCAAGCGCTTCACCCTCGCTGCTGAGTAATTGCGCTTCGCTTTTATGAGTAAAGACTCATTTTCATAAAGCATCATATTATTTGTTTTAAGAGGATTGCGGGATATCATTCTTGCAATCCTCTTATCATTTATCTAAAACTATAACATACCCACAATTATGAAACATTTGAAAGCAATCATCCTTCTTCTCGCCATCATCTCGATACAGTCAAGGGCAATGGAACACGACGTGGATGCCCAGACGTGGTGCAAGAATGTTGTCATGGGATGGAATCTCGGAAATTCCCTCGAAGCCGAGGGTACAGAGACCTCATGGGGCAATCCCGCCACAACCGCCGACATGATAAAGTCCATAAAAGGAGAAGGTTTCAATGCCGTTCGTATTCCCGTGAGATGGGGTCAGCATTGTGATATGTCAACAATGACCATCGATGAGAAATGGTTGTCGCGAGTGAAGGAGATTGTTGATTGGTGTCTCGCCGAGGATATGTATGTCATCATCAACACCCACCATGACCTGTGGCTCGAGCATTATCCCACCAATGCCAAGAAAACGGAATTAAACGAAAAACTCGGTAAGTTGTGGACGAATATCGCCACCGCTTTCGCCGACTACGACGGTCGCCTTGCCTTTGCCGGATTGAACGAGGTGAATGCCGAAGGCAATTGGGGATTGACTCCCACGCAGGAAAACTACGATGTCACCAACAGTTTCAACCAGACCTTCGTTGATGCAGTGCGCGCCACTGGAGGCAATAACGCCCTGCGCAATCTCGTCGTGCAGTCATATAGATGCAATCCCACTATGGGACTCACCAACCTTGTCGTTCCTACCGACCCCACACCCAACCGTCTGTCAGTGGAGTTCCACTACTATGATCCCTATTCCTATTGCAGCGGTGCAGCCGGTAGTTATAACTATTGGGGCATAGCCTTCTCCGACAAGGGAATGGTCACTCCCGACGGCAATGAGAAGTCGCTTGCCAATTTCTTCCTCACCATCCGCGAGAAATGGTGGGAGCAGGGCCTTGGCGTTGTGATTGGCGAATACGGCTGTTCATGTCATTACACCACCGCCGACAAAGCCACACAGGAAGCCAATATGCAGTATTATATGAAATGCCTTGTGTCGGAAGCCCGCAAGAACGGTTTTGCCGCCTTTGTATGGGACAACAACGCATACGGCAACGGCAGTGAGAAGTTTGGCATATTCGATCGCAAGAACAATATGAAGGTGCGCACTCCATTCTTTCTCGACGGCATCAAGGAAGGCTCAAAGACCGAGTTTGTCGCAGATGTTGACTACAACATGACCGACAAGGACTTTGGCGAAGGCGGCAAGAAGGTGTGGAGTGGCAATCAGGCCATAGATTGGGGTAAACCCGTCACCATCCCGGCATCCGAGTTTAAGAATTTCACCACTCAGGCCACCATCGTAATCTATTACGACCAAGATGCTTCTTCAGACTACGAAGACATACAACCATGCAATAGTGCTTGGAAATCAATGCCCTTCACTGTCGAAGGAATGTCGTTCTCAGGCGATTTCAATCCCCGTTCCTTCTACGGCACCTCCGGCAAGTCGCATATAACCCCTATGATCTTCACCGGTACAGAGCTGAACTCATTAAAGTCTGGAGGAGTAATCATCCAAGGTCATGGCATCACCTTCACCAAGGTAGTCTTGATGGACACTCCCAATGCTATCCATCTCCCCACCGTCAATCCTGATTCTGATAATACATTATATGACCTTCGCGGCGTAAAGATAAGCAATCCGCAAAATGGCAAGGTGTATATTGTAAGTGGCAAGAAAATACTCCGATGACACTCTGTCCTGCGACTACTGATACTGGTTCACCCGATTAAAGGATGAAATAAGAGCCTTTAGACGTTCTATAAGGAGTTTTTTCTCAGGGGATAGTTCATCCTTGTTGAGGAGCTTGCGATTGTATTTCAACCAATTGAGCATACGCTTCTCCTCAAGGTGATGACGTGTGGGACCTCGGTGGTGGTCGGTGACAAACTGCCAAAGTTCATTGTATGTCTTATTCCATGATTCATCTCTTTTCATACTGCAAAGGTACGTTTTTTTTAAAGAATATATAAACATAACGAGTTAAAAAAATAATAAAAAACTTAATCCGGGTCTGGGGTCGTTTTATGAACAAGGGGAAAGTGCGAAGTGGATGATAGGTCTAAACGTTAAACTGTTGTAAATATGGATAATTTTCCGAGCATTTAGATGCTTATATGAGAGAAAATTTGTATTTTTGCACTGTAAACATTATATGAAAATTAAATATTTAATTAGCAGTGATGTCACAATCTTATAAAAAAAATTAATATGAAGATATTTGCAGTAGGAATGAACTATATCCAGCACAATAAAGAGCTGGATGGTGCGTTATATAAACCAGAGAACCCCGTGATTTTCACTAAGTGTGACTCGGCGTTGCTGAAAGACCGGAAACCGTTTTTCATACCAGACTGGAGCAAACAGTTGGATTATGAGACGGAGGTGGTGGTGAGAATATGCCGATTGGGAAAGAGTATTCCCGAGAGATTCGCTCACCGATACTACGACGCAGTGACCGTGGGCATCGACTTCACAGCAAGGGACATACAGAAACCTATGCGCGAAAAAGGTATGCCGTGGGACCTCTTTAAGGGTTTCGATGGTTCGGCTGCCATAGGAGAATGGGTGGAGAAGGAGAAATTCCTCAACCTGCAAGCCATGCGATTCCATCTCGACATCAACGGCAACACTGTGCAGCAGGGAGTGACGAGCGACATGCTCTTCTCCATCGACCATATCATCTCGTATATCAGCCAGTTCTTCACGCTGAAAACGGGCGACATCCTCTATACGGGTACGCCAGCGGGGATTGGACCGGTGCACATTGACGATCATCTGGAGGGGTATCTTGAAGACAGAAAAGTGCTTGATTTTTATTGTAAATGAAGAAACTCATAATATTGGCAATTGTTGCCGTCATGGGATTTGCAACTGTTAGAGCGCAATATTCCCATTATTTCAACCTGACCGCTGAGGAGGTCAGGATAGATAGGCGTTTGCCAATATTCAACTATAGCTTTGACTTGGGTACCGACTATCAGAGTTCCGAATACGGTGTGGAGCTCACCTATCCGCAGTTTATCGACATGACGAAGGAGGATATAGCCAAACTGAGGGCTATACCGCATGACTCCCTACCGGAATTGCCGGTGGTGAACGGACATCTGTCGGTGGAGAGAAAGGTGGGCAAGATGGACGTGTGGCTGTTGCCCGTGGTGTATCGTGACGGCAGATACCAGAAGATGGTGAGCTTTGGACTTAACCTTGTGCGCAAGTCGTCAAGGCGCGCTGCCGCAACAAGAGCTGCAGCAGGTGAGAGATATGCCGAGAACAGTGTGCTGAGGGAAGGACGATGGGCGAAGATTAGAGTAGCCGAAAGCGGTATTCACCAACTGACGCCAGAGATTGTGAAGAAGGCGGGATTCAGCGACTTGGCAAAGGTGAAGGTGTATGGATATGGCGGTGCGCTGCAACCAGAGAAGCTGACTGGTGAGTATCTAACCCAGACCGACGACCTCAAGGAGATAGCCACATACGCCACTGCCGGACGCAAACTGTTTTACGCCCAAGGACCGGTGTCGTGGAAAGAAGACGGTACACGCGTGCGCAATACTTACTCTGAATATGGATATTATTTCATTACGGAAAGCGACGCAGAACCGCTTGTGGCTGATAGTGCTACATTTGTGACGTCGCTCTATCAGAATGGAGATGTAAATTCCAAGCAAACGACCCATGCCCTATATGAAGTAGATGACTATGCATGGTTTAATGGAGGCCGGCACCTGTATGACAGCAGGGTGATAGGCAGTGGCGAGAGTCGCGATTATACGCTCAACCTGAAGTCGAGTGACGGACTCGGTTCAATAACCATCGCTCTCACTGCTGATGCCGCCACGTCGGCAACGGTGGCCCTTAAAGACACATCTTTTAATGTGTCCATATCTGCCCTGGGTTCGTATGATGCCGCATCGCTGATAACGAGGACATTCAACCTCAATAACATTGCCGACGGCGACAACAAGGTGACTATAACGCAGAAGGGCTCTGCCAACATGCGTCTCGACTATATCTCGATGACGTCGGAGGCTATACTGACGCCACCAAATCTCACGACAGGGCAATTCCCCACGGTGGAATATGTGTATGGCATTACCAATCAGAATCATCATGCCGACCCGATAGTGGATATGGTAATCATCATTCCTACGACACAAAAGCAGAGAAAGTATGCTGAGACGCTTGCGGAGTTTCATCGCAATCACGACGGATTGACGGTGAACATCGTGCCTGCCGACGAACTCTTTAACGAGTTCTCGAGCGGTACGCCGGACGCCACAGCTTATCGCAGATACATGAAGATGTTATACGATAGGGCTGCCACTGCCGACGAGGCTCCAAAGTATCTATTGCTGTTTGGCGACGGAGCTTGGGACAACCGTATGCTCTCTGCTGGATGGACAAAACTGAGTCCGGACGATTTTCTGCTTTGCTTCGAGAGTGAGAACTCGCTCAACGACGTGAGCTGCTTCGTGTCGGACGACTTCTTCTGTATGCTCGACGATGAAGAGGAAATCCAGGTGAATGGCAACTACAACAACTGCACAGGTAAACCGGATGTCGCCGTAGGCCGACTGCCTATACGCAACGAGGCGGAGGCTAAGTTGCTGGTGGAGAAGATTATGGAATACTGCCAGAATCCCAACCCGGGGGTGTGGCAGAACACCGTGGTGGTGATGGGTGACGACGGTAACAACAACGCTCACATGATCGATGCCGACAACGTGGCGAAGGTGATTGCGGCCACTCAGCCGGCTCTCGACGTGAAGAAGATAATGTGGGATGCCTACAAGATGGAGAAATCTTCCACGGGTAACACATTTCCCGAGGCAAGGAATCTCATAACGAAATATATGGCTGACGGTGCACTGATAATGAACTACAGCGGACATGGAGGCCCTAACCAGTTGTCGCACGAGACGGTGCTGAAGATAGCCGATTTCTCAGACATACAATCGAAGGTTATGCCGCTGTGGGTGACTGCCGCCTGTGATATCCTGCCTTTCGACGGACAGCAGGACAATATCGGTGAGGCTGCCATATTCAACGAGCATGGAGGGGCTATCGCCTTCTATGGTACGACGCGCACAGTGTATCAATTACAGAACAGTTATATGAACCAACTCTTCACCAAGGCTGTTTTGTCGAAATCCAACGGAAAGATTGTGGCAATTGGCGAGGCTGCACGCATAGCTAAGGCGGCATTGGCGGGAATGGTGACTGAGATAACATCAGGAATGGGTTTTAACGACATGAGTGCCAACAAACTGCAATACACGCTGCTGGGTGACCCGGCTATAAGGCTCAACCTGCCAACTACGGCAATGACTGTAGATAGTATCAATAACAAACCCTTGGGCGATGGGGAACTCACTACACTGAGGGCTGGTGACAGAGTGAAAGTGGTGGGAAGCATGAGCGATACATCATTCAACGGAACACTCACTGCCATTGTGCAGGGTGCAGAGGAAAACGTGGTGTGCCGACTGCAGAACACGTCGAGTGACGGGGCGGAGACGGCATTTGAATTCATCGACCGCACATCCACGATATATAAAGGACAGACTGCCGCTAATGATGGAAAGTTTGCCTTTGAGTTTGTGGTGCCCAAGGATATCCCATATACAGAAGGTGAGGGAAGGATTGTTGTCTTCGCCAACAGTGGTGACGGAAGCATTCAGATGAATGGTGCATGCGGAGGAGTGGCTTTCAACGGTACGGGTGAGTTGCCGCTCGACTCCATCGGACCGTCGGTGTTCTGCTATCTCAACTCGCCGGCGTTCAGAAATGGTGACAAGGTGAACGCCACGCCTTATTTCATTGCAGAGATATACGACGAAAGTGGCATCAATGTCACCGGACAGGGTATCGGGCATAACATGACTCTCATAATTGATGGAAAGACAACAATGACATACGACCTCAACGACTCATTCAGCTTTGACTACGGAAGCTACCAGAGCGGGAAGGTGGGATATGTTTTGCCGACGCTGGAGGCAGGCGAGCACAAACTGATGTTCAGATCATGGGACGTGCTTAATAATTCATCAACTGCAGAACTATCGTTTGTTGTAGATGAACATTCGATGCCAAGCGTATATGACATCAACGTGAGCGAGAATCCAGTGCGCAGTACTGCTACATTCATCGTGACACACGACAGGGCGGGAGCACAGGTGGACGTGGAGATAGAGATATTCGACCTCTCGGGACGAAAACTGGCGACAACGAAAACAACCGAGGTGGCTTCGGGCAACACTACTCTCGTGAGATGGGACGCATGTACTGTAGGCGGTTCGGCAATGAACACAGGAGTATATCTTTACAGGGCTCGCATCACCACTACCGAGGGTGTTTATGCTTCCAAGGCTAAGAAACTGGTTGTGTTAAGCAATAAATAAGTCCTTTAATCGTTTTTCATATAGACAAGTATCATTCAAGGTAATAAACAGAATAATGACAAGAACAAGAATAGTAATAGCGTTGGCGACTCTGCTCGTGGCGCTTCATGTAAAGGCTCAGGACGAGAAGCTCAATCAGTTTAATCCTGTTGAGCATGCTGTGATATCACAGACTATTGCCCCTGACGCAAGGTCAGCGGGTATGGGTGATGTGGGTGCTGCCACTGACCCGGATGTCAACTCGCAGTTTTGGAATCCTGCCAAGTACCCGTTTTGCATCAGTAAGTCGGGGTTATCGCTCAACTACACTCCATGGTTGAGGCAGTTGGTGAACGACATCGACCTGGCTTATGTGGCTGGATATTACCGTATTGGCGACTACAGTGCGGTGAGCGGTTCGCTGAGGTATTTCTCGCTCGGTGAGGTTTATACCTCGCAGGATGAGAACGCAATGACGGTGAAGCCATACGAAATGTCGCTCGACGTGGCTTACTCGCTGATGCTCAGTGAGAAATTCTCTATCGCTGCAGGTATCAGATGGATTTATTCCGACTTGCGTTATAACTATGAGGAGGACTCCAAACCGGCATCGGCATTTGCTGCCGACTTGGCGATGTACTACAATAACTACTTCAATATGGGCAGTAGGGAGTGTCAGCTCGGACTTGGTGTGAACATCAGTAATATCGGTAGCAAGATATCGTATTACGGTGATGACCGCAGTCAGTTTATTCCTGCCAACCTGCGTGTGGGTGCCTCGCTGCTCATACCGGTGGATGAATACAATAGATTTGCCATATCTGCCGATGCCAACAAGTTGCTGGTGCCTACAGTACCAGTGCAGATGGAGGGTGAGAGCAGTGCCGACTATCAGGCACGAATAATCGAGGAATACAGTAATGTGAGTTCGATATCAGGTATCTTCAAGAGCTTCAGCGACGCTCCGGGTGGATTCAAGGAGGAGTTGCAGGAGATACAATGGAGCGTGGGTGCGGAATATGTGTATCACGACCAGTTCTCCATCCGTGGCGGTTATCACCACGAGAGTGCCAACAAGGGCAACCGTAAGTATTTCACCGTCGGTGGAGGATTCAAGATGAACGTGTTCTCGCTCGACGTGGGTTATGTCATATCTACGGCGCAGAGCAATCCGCTCGACCAGACACTGAGATTCTCCCTGACATTTGATATGGATGGTATTAAGGACTTGTTCAAACGATGAAGGTTGAAGATTGAAGGTTGAAAGTTGAAGATTGAATAATGAAGATTAGAGTTGGTTTTGGATTTGATGTTCATAAGTTGGTGGAAGGTCGCGACTTGTGGATGGGTGGAATAAAGATTGAACACTCGCTGGGATTGCTTGGTCATAGCGATGCTGATGTGTTGATACATGCCATTTGCGATGCCCTCTTGGGTGCCGCCAATATGCGTGACATTGGTTATCATTTCCCCGATACGTCTGCTGACACTCTCGATATAGACAGTAAGATATTATTGAAGAAGACGGTGGCACTAATAGCGACAAAGGGCTACACCGTGGGCAACATCGATGCTACTATCTGTGCCGAGCGTCCGAAGATGAACCCTCATATCCCTGCCATGAAGTCATGTCTTGCCTCAATAATAGGCTGTGATGAAGACGATGTCTCCATCAAGGCGACAACCACTGAGAAACTGGGATTTACAGGACGTGAGGAAGGTATCAGTGCTTATGCTACGGTACTGATAGAGAAATAGCCACCGCTATTGCCATTTTGCTGGCAATCTTCAATACTCGGTCTTATCCTCTTTTTCTCTCCACATGTCAAAGGCCTTCAGTGCTTCCTCTCTCATGAGAATCTCTGAAGGTTTTTGTCTTTTCTCTGGAGTGATTTCTATTTCCTTATATATGAAATCGTCGTCAAAACCAATGTCAGCGGCATCTTTGCGGTTGTTGGCGAAGTATATCTTGTCGAGATTTGCCCAATAGATGGCACCGAGACACATCGGACATGGTTCGCACGATGTGAATATCTCGCAGCCGTTAAGGTCGAATGTTCCCAATACCTTTGATGCCTTGCGTATTGCCGATACTTCGGCATGGGCGGTAGGATCGCAGTCGAGGGTAACCCTGTTGGATGCCTCTGCCACTATCTTACCATCGCGTGCAATGACAGCCCCGAAAGGACCACCGCCTAACTTTACGCTTTCCTCTGCAAGGCGTATGGCCCTTGTCATGAGTTCTCTTTTGTCCATAGTCTATTTCCTTTCTTTTTTATTATACTCTTGCTGCAAAGATACAAATAAATTCTGAGAAAACCGCCATTTGTTCGCAAAAAACAATATTTGTTACTTTTTGTTGTATATTCCATACCTTTTTTGTAACTTTGCAGCCGATTTTTTTATTTAACATAACAAGATAATGGGAATAGAAAAGGGAATACTGAAACGCAGTCAACTGCTTATGGGCGACGATGCTATGGATAAGCTCGCCTCGCTTCGCATAATCATATTCGGTGTTGGTGGAGTAGGGTCGTGGTGTGCTGAGAGCCTTGTGCGCTCAGGTGTTGGCCATATCACTATTGTTGACAGCGACAGGGTGTGCATCACAAATATTAACCGTCAGGCTATGGCTACCTCCAAGACCGTAGGTCAAGTGAAGGTGGAGGCTCTGAAGGAAAGGCTTCTTGAGATTAATCCTTATGCCGACATTGATGCAAGACAACAGATATTCTGCGAAGATACTGCAGGGGATTTTGCTCTCGACAGTTATGACTATATAGTTGATGCCATTGACTCGCTCAAGGACAAGTTGCTCCTTATCGAATTAGCCTGCCGCAGCAAGGCGCGTTTCTTCTCATCCATGGGAGCAGCATTGAAGATGGACCCTACGAAGGTGCAAGTGGCAGAGTTTTGGAAGGTGAAAGGTTGTCCGCTTGCCCGTGCACTGCGTCAGCGTTTCAATAAGATGAAGCGTAAGCCAGCAAGCAAGTTCAAGTGTGTGTTCAGTGAGGAACTGCTTCAGAACCGAGGAACGGCTGATGCCAATGCAACCGACGGCAGTATGACTTTCGGTAAAGTACAAACTAATGGTTCTATAATGCACATCACCGCCATCTTCGGACTCACCATCGCCGGACTAATCCTTAATGATGTATATAACTCAACTTATTGAAGTGATAATCCATCTGATAGACATTCTTTTTCCCGCTGCCAAATAGGAACATTGTTTCTTTACTTCTCTGTGTTCAAAAAAACAACGATGGCAACAACTCCTCTGAGCTGCTGCCATCGATACCTATTAAATAGTAAGTACTTGTATGATGATTACATGAAATATCTTATTCGTCTATGCCTTCGATAGTCTGAATCTTGCCGTCGGCATCGTATTCTATCTCGCATACCTTGAGTGAGCGGAGCCATGACTTGCCGCCAGAGGGCACAGAGTCGTGATGGAAGAGATACCACTTACCCTTGTATTCAAGTATGGCGTGATGAGTAGTCCATCCCACTACAGGAGTGAGGATAACACCCTGATAGGTGAATGGTCCGTAGGGGTTGTCTCCTGTAGCATAGCATAGCAAGTGACTGTCGCCTGTGGAATATGAGAAGTAATACTTTCCATTGTATTTATGCATCCATGATGCCTCGAAGAAACGATGGGGATCATCAGCCTTCAAGGGATTACCCTCGTTATCGACAACAAGGATAGGACGCGGTGACTCGGCAAAGCTAAGACCGTCCTTGGTGAGACGTACGCAGCGGCTGGGAAGGGCATCTTCCTTGCCCTCAGGCAGATGGGGTGTCTCGAGATGGATGTTGTCCTTATAACGTTGGAGCTGACCGCCCCATAATCCTCCGAAATATACATATACTTCTCCGTCGGCATCATCCTTGAAGGCGCACATGTCGATGCTGTAACTGCCTGGCACGGGAGCGGGTTGGGGGATAAACGGACCGGCGGGATTGTCGGCAATGGCAGTGCCCCAATGGAATACGTCATTGCGGTCCTTCAAGGGGAAATACATTACATACTTCTTCACCTTCTTGCTATAACCCATGCCTGCTGCCTGTTCCTCTGCATTGGTGGGCACTTCCTGGTCATACTCCTGCACATCGCAGTCCCAGAGCTGACGGCCTGCCCAAGGAATATCCTCCTGACGAAGAACACATCCGTGGTCGGTGACGGTGCCGGTCATCGGGTCGCCGTCGATAGAGAGGACATGGTAGTCCTTCATGATATACTGGTCACCATTGTCGTTTTCGACATTGGATGCTTCCCAGTCGTGGCTGGGATAGATATAAATCTTACCGTCAAACACATGCACTGACGGGTCAGCCATATAATCGGCTGGAAACAGATAACGCTTTTCCTTTTTCATATTTTTTTTATTCTTTTATTTATTCAAGATTCTAACTTGTTTTGGGGAGTTAACTCCTGCTTTCTATCTCCTTGTTAATTTTGTCGATAGTTTCATCGTCGAGCTCATACTTCGAGATGATGAACATGGCGAGGAGGAGTAGGGCGGCAGGCAATACGCAAACAAGCCACAAGATACCCTCTTCGGCAAAAGGACTCTGGGTGACGCTCTTCGGGTCGTAAGCCACATAAGCCAAGATAGCAGGAGCTACAACGCTACCGAGGGTCATACCTGCCTTGAAGAAGATGCCGGTGAGAGCATTGACAATACCTGCAATGCGCTTGCCACTTACATATTCGCCGTAGGAGATGACCTCAGGCACCAGCGCCCACATATATCCTGTGGCTACAATAACACCGGTGGATTTGATGAACTGGGCGATATATACATATATCATACTCGGATTCTCCATCTTTGCCACTATATAGAGAATAGCCATACCGATGATTGCTACGGAGAGGAAGATGTAGAACATGTTCTTCTTGCCCACGGCATTCTTTATCATAGGGACGAGAGGCATAAAGATGAATGACGGTGCAGAACCGAGACCCATGAAGATGGATAGCTGTTCTGATGTACCGTGCATGTTGCTGTTGATAAAGTAGGCACCGGCGGCATTGCCTATCGACATCATGGCAAAGGCCGTGATGAAGAAAAAGGCTATCACACGGAGAGGACGGTTGTGGAAGAACTCCATCCACAGGTCGCTAATCTTCACATTTGCACTCTCCTCGGCATTCATCACCACCTTCTCCTTGCACTGCGAGAAGCAGAAGAGAAGAAGGGCCAGACCGACGATGGCATAGATGGTCATCGTGGTAAACCATGCCCCTGGGTCCTTGGGCAGACCGTCAGACTTCTCGTCGGTGAAGTAGGCAATCAGCAGTGGCAGACCCGAACCAACGGCAAGACCACCGCAGTTGGCCATGAACATACGCACGGAGGTGAGGATGGTAATCTCATTAGTGTCTCGGGTCAGCGATGAGTTGAGAGCTCCATAGGGGACATTAATAAAGGTATAGAGCAGGGTCATCGCGATATATGTCACGTAGGCATAGAGCAACGACGGGGCAAATCCATCCCAGAAACACAGTATGGCAAAGCCCGAAAGCGGTATGCCGACAAATACGAGGTATGCACGGTATTTGCCTAAGCGCGGGTTGTTTTTGTCGATGAGCGCACCGACGATAGGGTCCCAGATGACGTTGGCTACATTACCGACGGTGAACATTACCGACACATCAACGGCATCGAGGCCATAGATGTCGGTGTAGAAAAACAAAAGGTACATGCAGGTGGTTTGGAATATTAGATTCTGGGCAAGGTCGCCTGATCCAAATCCAATACGCTGCAGCCAAGAGAGTTTGTAAAATCCCTTCTCTGAGGAAGCGGTGTCATTAAATTGTTTCATTATAGATATTGTTTACGTTTTATTTTTCGGTGCAAAAGTACACATTTTCCACTAAATAACGCTCTGAAAATGTAACCTAAACATTTTGATTTGTTTCATTAGTGCATTTTTCCTGCAAAAAATGATGAAATACAACAAAAAAGTATTATATTTGCACCGAAAAAGAATATCAAACGAGAAATTGCCAAAAATATTTAAATACATTAATTAATATGCTGAAACTACTATTATCAATTGTAATGATAGCTTTCGTGGGAATGGCGAAAGCAGAGGATGGTTCGAAGCTATGGCTGCGAGCCGAGAAAAATGTGAAAGCTAAGAATGTAGTAACATTCAAGGGAAAAAGCGATGCAACAACCAAGATTGCCGTGAAGGAATTGCTCGACTATTGGCATGGAAAGAGGGTTGCTCTACATCTCATTCCCAATTGTGGGTTAAAGACTGGAGCTTATAGAGTAGCTTCCACTGCATCTAAGATTGATGTCACTGCGGCATCATCCCAGGGCATTCTTTATGCTGCCTACCATTTGTTGCGCTGCCAGCAGATGGGGGTAGATGTGACATCTGGTGACAATATCCCTGCTTTCGACATTAGAATACTCAATCATTGGGACAATCTTGATGGTAGTATAGAAAGAGGATATGCCGGAAAGAGTATATGGATATGGGATGAGATAACGGAGCAAAAGACGGGAGGAGCAAGACGTGCCTCGTTGGGCAAGACGAGTTATCAGTGTTCGGAATCGTTACGCCAGCATATCACGGAATATGCCAGGGCAAATGCCTCGATAGGTATCAATGGTGCTGTACTCAATAATGTCAACGCATCTCCGCAGATGCTGTCCCCTATATATATAAATAAGGTGAAAGCTATTGCCGACATTCTACGTCCGTATGGCATTAAGACATATCTGTCGGTGAATTTTGCATCGCCGATGGCTCTTGGAGGACTGAAGACCGCCGACCCGCTCAATCCTGAGGTGGCACAGTGGTGGAAGGACAAGGCTAAGGAGATTTATGAGATTATTCCCGACTTTGGAGGCTTCCTTGTGAAGGCCAATTCCGAAGGCCAACCAGGTCCTGGCGACTATAACCGCAAACACTCCGACGGTGCCAATATTCTTGCTGACGCGTTGAAGCCGTATGGTGGAATCGTGATGTGGCGTTGCTTCGTGTATGGCAATAAGCACAAGGGAGAAGACAGGGTGAAACAGGCTGTAACTGAGTTTGAACCCGAAGATGGACTCTTCCGTGACAATGTAATCCTTCAGGCTAAGAACGGACCTCTCGACTTCCAACCTCGTGAACCATATGCTCCAGTGTTCGACCAGATTAAGAAGACACCGCTGATGGCTGAGTTGCAGATCACGCAGGAATACCTTGGACAGAGCATCCATCTCACCTATCTCGCACCCATGTGGAAGGAATTCTTCTCGTTTGTCTCTCCACAAAGTCTCAAGGGTATTGCCGGAGTGGCAAATATCGGCGACGACACCAACTGGTGCGGTCACCATTTCTCGCAAGCCAACTGGTATGCCTTCGGTCGCCTGGCATGGAATCCCGATCTCTCATCTGAGACTATTGCGAAGGAATGGCTGCTCCAGACCTTCGACTCCACGATTCTTAACTCAGCCTTCGACATTATGATGCGCAGTCATGAGGCTTGCGTGGATTATATGATGCCACTGGGATTGCATCATATCTTCAAGGCCGACCATCATTACGGTCCTGAACCCGACGGTAACCAACCACATTTCCCCGAGGAATGGAAACCGGTGTATTATCACAAGGCAGACAGTGTGGGGATTGGGTTCAACCGCTCGTCAACGGGTACGAATGCAGTGAGTCAGTATCGTGCCCCCTTCAATACAATGTATGACAATATCGAGACATGCCCGGAAGAGTATCTGCTGTGGTTCCATCATGCGGATTGGACGCACAAGATGAAGAGCGGACGCACGTTGTGGGAGGAGATGCAGCAGCATTACAACCACGGAGTGGCTGAGGTGGAAGATTTCGTAAGGATATGGCACTCACTGAAACCGAATGTGGATGAACAGCGCTACCGTGAGGTGGACGAAAGACTGCAAAAACATCTGCAGAGCGCATGCGAATGGCGTGACACCTGCATCGGTTATTTCAGGAAATTCGCCGAAAAATAGCAATTTGTTACATATTATTTGTTGTATGATACGAAAAATGACGTGTCTGCAACAAATCTTAATGCAACATTTTAATTACTAATTATTTGGTGTTACCCCGCGACGGTCTTTTGCCGTTGCGGGGTTTTTGTGTTCGGACACACAATGACAATGATAATAAAAAACCAATAAATATCGAATTTTTTTAAGAAAATGTTTGGTCGTTTGAGATATTTTATTTAAGTTTGCACTCGTAATCAAAAAGACCTGTTGAATCTAACAATGATGAAGAGATTATTAATACTGCTCATTACTGTCGCTGTTTCGCTTTTGTGTATGGCTAATTACATACAAGGGCAAAACCGCTACAACGTGTCTGTTCTCGACATGAGCGTTGGTCTTCCTCACAATTGGGTTAACTCCGTTTATCAAGATAGTCGTGGTTTCGTATGGGTTGCTACCTATGGTGGCGGTCTCGTGCGCTATGACGGATATGGATTCATAAAACCATATTCCTCCGAGAATATGCTCATGCACAGCAATTCGTGCCGTAATGTCGTTGAAGACCGATTCGGACGTCTTTGGGTGGCGTTTGATGAAGGGGTGTCTGTCATTAGTCTCGACACATATAAAAACGTGGGAGAAGAGTCGTTCGGTATCGACATCAGTAAGATATTGCAGCAGGATGCCGTAAAGGTGTTGCGCGACTTGCGCGATAATATCTGGCTCCTCGCCGGAAAGAAGGCGTATAAGTTTGTATTCCATGACAACGGCAAGATTAAGAAGGTTTATTCCGTTGATTTTGTCTCCAATACTCCCGACATCGCCATATCTGACGTTGATGGCGACGGAGACGTATGGGCTGCTATCGACGATGGTATATATAAATTAAAGGTGGAGAGGGGCAAACTGGTTAAGCGTCCCGTAACGCAACTTGCCTCGCTGTTTAAAAAAGCATATTTCACCGACTTTATGTTGCACGAAGGTGATATATGGGTAAGCACAAATATCGGACTGTATCGTTATCGCTCGGATAGCCACGTCCTGCAGCATTACACTCATAATGCTGCCGACCCTACAAGTCTTGCACATAATTATACAACATGCCTCGCAGTAGGGCCTACAGGCATACTCGTCATAGGTTCACTGGGGGGGGCACATTTTTATAATTACAGCGACGACAGTTTTATCCATGTACGTTCGGATAAGGAATACAATGGGTTGAGATTGTCGAGCAACTTCGTGCATTGTATATATGTATGCGACAACAATATGTGGATAGGCACCGACAATGGTGGTGTCACGAAGTTTTCCATGCGTCAACTCAAGCTCGATAATATCGTAAATATCCCTGGTGACGACAGTTCTTTGGCACAGGGTTGCGTAAATGCCACATACGTAGAACCGGAAGGCACTCTTTGGGTGGGTATCGTGGATGGAGGACTCAACCGCAGGGATGCTGACGGAAAGACTTTTACGCATTTCACTACCGCAAATTCTTCATTGTCAAACAATTCAGTAAGTACTCTTACTGCCGACGGCCGCATCCTTTGGATTGGTACATGGGGTGGGGGCGTGTATTGGCTTGACATGGATAATCCCGACCAGATCAACCGTCTTGAGGTGCAGCCAGAGTATGCTCGAATTATCTCGCATATTGGTTCACTGGCATACGACAAGCGCAATAATGGTTTGTGGATAGGTAGCAATGACGGAATCTTCTTCTATGATTCACGAAGTCGCCAACTGCAGATGCCTTTCGAGGGATGTGACCTGGTGAGAGGATGTATCGGTTCGCTGATAGACACCAATGATCGCCTGTGGGTGGGATGTATAACGGGAATGCGTGTCATCAATCTCCGAGCGCGAAATAAAGGTAAATTCCCATGCGAGAGTTATATGTATAAGCTCGACAACCCCGATTCACGACTTATTGACAAGATAACATGTTTCTGTCAGACACGTGACAGCAGTATATATATCGGTTCGAACGGAAATGGACTTTATCGCCTTATCGGTGAGCATAACGGCAGAATGACATTCAAGTCATATACCACTCAGGACGGATTGGCAAACAATGGTGTGAAGGGTATCGTAGAGGGCAGTTATGGTCGTCTGTGGATTGCCACCAACAACGGTTTGTCGGTGATGAATCCCAAGGATGATGCCTTCTCCAATTATGGAGAGATTGACGGGTTGCTGTGCAGCAAGTTCTATTGGAATGCCGCCGTATGCCAAGGCAATAAGATATATCTCGGCAGTGAGAAGGGACTTACATCTATTAATGTTGACGAGATGGCTACAAGGGCGGTAAATAAAGTGGTGCTCACAAGTCTCAATGTGGATAACGCTGCTATTTACTCTGGCAGTAGGTTTATTGATTCCGACATATCGGTAGCAAAGCGCATCACTCTCCATGAGAGCGACAAATCGTTTGAGATATTCTTCTCAACACTTCTCTACGACGGTGACGGCCGTTCGGTTTATTGCTACCGCATGAAGGAGTTTGAGAAGGAGTGGATACAGACGCGAGCTGGCGATCATTCAGTGCGCTACACCAATCTGCCTCCTGGTAAATACACCTTTGAGGTGAAGTGCCTCTCTGCCCTTTCTGACGACGATGGCAATGTAACAAGCATTGAAGTGGTAATCCATCCGTATTTCTACAAGACATGGTGGTTTATCCTGCTTGTGCTTATGCTTGTGGCCTTCATCAGTTATCGTTTCTATCTCAATCGAGTGGAGAAACTCAAGCGCGAGGAGGGAGAACGCATGCTCAAACCAATACGCGACGCCCTTGAGAATGCAGAGAACCCAGTGGAATTACAGGAGCGAATACGCAATATCCTCGAAAATCACCGTCATTTCAGGCGTAGTACGGCCAAGAGTGTGGAGATTGACCAGGAAAAGGAACTCGAGCATGCTCACGTCTTTATGAACGACGTGTTCAAGGCTATTGAGGAGGGATATATGGATTCTGGCTTCGACATCGAGCAACTTGCCGAGAGCATGAAGATGAGTCGCAGCGCCCTCACAAAGAAACTGAAGGAAGAGACTGGTCTTACTGTCAGCCAACTGCTCAAGGACTATCGTCTCAACATTGCCCACGACATTCTGGCTCAAAATTCCGGCAACCGAAATATTACCGAAATAGCCTATCGAGTAGGCTTCAACGACCCAAAGTACTTTACCCGCTGTTTCACCAAGAAATATGGTATGAGTCCATCGGGATATGTGGATACTGTAGGGAAAAGTGGAGAAAATTGACTAAAATCAACGTTTGTCCACCTAAAATGCCCGTTTGTCCACCATGCTTTTTGATATCTTTACTAATTTTGCAACCAAATTTGAAACAATTTTAATTAAAAAACAAACCTAAATGTAAAAAGTCATGAAGATCAAACAATTCCGTGTTGCAGCAATTTGCATGTTCGGATTGTTGACATTGGCATCTTGCTCACCTGATTGGGGACAAGCTGACCCTCCTGCAGCTAACGAGACCTACCCCGAGCTAAAGGAAGTTGAAGGCTCAGCCCTCACATTCGAGTATGATGAAGAAACTGTTCCATTGTCAGAATTCGACAAACAAGTTGGCGATTTGATTGAGGTCGTCCAGGACGACACTCTCGCAAGCAATGTCCTTCATTTGGATAGTGCATGTTATGTTCGTAAGGCCAATCCCTTCAAGGGACAGTCCTTACAGACTGGTGCTGGTATAACATTTTATGTGAAGACTGCCCAATTTGATGCGTCTTCGCCTTTGTTGACTATCGGGGGTGAACCTAATGACACTCTCGACTCATTTTATTTCACTGAGAATAGTCAGTTAGTGTTTACCAAGGGTGATATTCACCAGTTGCAGTCAAAGAATCTTAATGTTAACGACCCATCGGAAGTGATTACAAATGCAGTTCCTGGTGGTGGTTGGCATTTCGTTGCTCTTCAGTTGAAGAATGATGGCTACGTGATGTATGTTGACGGAGTGAAGGAGTCGGAGCAGACATTCACTCCCGAACGTGACACACAGTTCAAGTATGCCGACCTTATCGAGCATCTCACAACTGCACCTTATTTATATATAGGTAGTGATAAGCTCTGTGAGGCATACTTTGATGACATCAAGTTCTATCGCAACGTGATGACAGATAAGGAATGGAATAAGACTGTTAATGGGGGCGGCGCTGGAGGTGACGGTGCTTTCGAGTTTGTTGTTGGCGATCCTGTTTTGAATGTAGGACCTACAGACTGCTCTGCAGCATGGTGGTCTGAATTCTCTAACTATTTCCGTATTCCTGCCGAAGGTACTGCCAAGTTTAAGTTTACCAACCATACAAGTGGTGCAAACAACTGGAACAACTGGAATATCTGTATCTGTACAGACGACGAGCGTAATGGCGGTAACTATCTTGAGTATGCCGTTCTTCGTTCAGATCTCTATGGATGGGGCGAATCTTATGGCTCAGGTACATGGGAAAGCGAAGGCTATGGTGATTGGGATGCATTCAAAGCTGACATGGAGGGCGCAGAGGTTGTTGTAACCGTATCACGCTCTGGTTCTACCGTGGTAGTTGATGCTGTAGCAACTTCGCCCAACCATACTGTTTATCATGAGAAGTTCACCATGACTTGTGGCGATGGAACAGAGGTAATCCGTGCCTTCTTTGTAATGGATGGTTCATGGATACAATTTGATGCTAACGAGACATCTATTCAGTCGCCAGTTGAGGTATTGACACCTGAAGTCGGTACATCAGACTGCTCTGCAGGTTGGTGGACATCATTCTCTGATTATTTCAAGATACCTGCGGGACAGAACTTGCACATTGGTTTCGAGAATCACACAAGTGGCGCAAACAACTGGAACAACTGGAACCTTTGCGTATCAACTGATGACGAGCGTGGCGGTGGTAACTATGCCGAGTACTTCGTAATACGTTCAGACCTCTACGGATGGGGTGATTCCTATGGTTCAGGTACATGGACAAGCGAAGGTTATGATGATTGGGATGCATTCAAAGCCAATATGGAAGGTTCTATTGTAAGCATTGATATTGTACGCGATGGTGCAAATGTCACTGTAGATGCAGTTGCAACATGTCCTAACAACCATGTATATCATGAAACATTCAAGGCTGTATGCGGTGATGGAACTCAAACTCTCAGCTCATTCCTGATTGTTGATGGTTCTTATCTAAAGATGATACCCTCTGAGTGCTATCTGAGTATTCCATTGCTTAAATAATAACAAAAAAACAGAATACGATGAATAATATATTGAATAAGTTATTCCTTACCCTGACCCTGATGCTCCTTTCAATAGGAGCATCAGCTCAGGACAAGATAACCGTCAGCGGTACTGTCGTTGACGATAATGGCGAGACTATCATCGGTGCAAGCATCATGGAGGTTGGAACAACCAATGGTACTGTTACGGATTTCGATGGTAATTTCTCCCTGAAGGTGAAAAATGAAAATGCCCAGTTGCGCATCTCTTATATCGGTTTTACAACAAAGACCGTAAAGGTGAGCAAGGGTAAGATGGAAATTGTGATATCCGAAGACAGCAAGACTCTTACCGAAGTCGTTGTCGTAGGTTATGGTGCTCAAAAGAAGGAAAGTGTGATTGGTGCTATTTCACAGGTTTCAAGCAAGGACTTGCTTTCTACTCCTGCTGCCAACGTTACACAGGCTATTGCCGGTAAGATCCCTGGAGTTATCACAACCCAGACCTCTGGTGCTCCTGGTATGGATGATGCAAAAATCAATATCCGTGGACGCGCCACATTCGCTGGCGACGGTGCTCCTCTTGTGATGGTTGACGGTGTTGAGCGTTCATTCTCCCAGGTCGCTCCTGATGACATCGAGAGCATTTCAGTGTTGAAGGATGCTTCTGCAACTGCTGTTTATGGTGTGCGTGGTGCCAATGGTGTAATCCTCGTAACTACCAAGCGTGGTAAGGAAATGAAGCCTGAAGTAAGCTTCACAGGCAACTTTATGTGGGGTTCTGCTACTCGCAAGCCCAAGTATCTGAATTCTTATGACTCAGTTACTCTTCTCGAAGAAGCACTTAAAAATGACGGAATGCCTTCGCAGTATTCATCTGCTGACATCGAGATGTACCGCAAGTCATGCAATGGCGAACTTTCAGGTGCCGACGCTCTGCTTTATCCTAACGTTGATTGGTATGACGAGGTACTCAACGAGTGGGCTCCTTCTCAGCGCTATAATGTAAGCGTAAGAGGTGGTACGAAGCGCATGCGTTACTATGTATCTGGCGAAATGTACAATCAGAGCTCTCTTATCAAGAACTTGAGTACAGACGAATACGGTAACTCTTCAAGTCCTGGTTACAACCGTTATGCATTCCGTGCTAACATGGACTTCTTCCTTTCTAAGGATTTGACTTTCAGTGTTAACTTCGGCACTCGTTTTGAGAATCGTCATGGTTCAAACACAAATGAGTCAAGCACATATTATGACACTTTCGCCTATCTGAACCATACTCCAGGCTGGCTCTTCCCCGTGTCATACGAAGTGCAGAATGGTGAGAATACCAAGACTCTCTATGCCGGAAATGCCAATTTCCAGAACAATATTGTGGCAGCTCTGTCAAAGGGTGGCTATTATAAGGGAACAAACACCATCAGTGAAATAAACCTCATTGCTGACTACAAGATGGATTGGCTTACCGAGGGACTTTCTGTAAAGGGAATGGTGTCGTTCGACTATGACTCATATTATAAGAAGACATTCGGACGTACATACGCTACATACGAACTGAACGACCGTGACAACTACACCTTGCAGGATGCATATAACAAGTATAATGTTGACGGACAGCTCGCCTATAGCAAGGGCTCATCTACAACTTATAAACTGTATATGGAGGCACAGATCAACTATGCCCGCCGTTTTGGCAAGCATGATGTAACCGGTATGCTTCTGTACAACCAGAACGACTATCGTTACAATTCTGATCTGGCAAAGCGTTATCAGGGACTTGTAGGTCGTGTTACTTACGGTTATGACGACAAGTATCTCTTCGAGTTCAATGCCGGCTATAACGGTTCTGAGAACTTCATGAAGGGCAAGCGATTCGGTTTCTTCCCTGCATTCTCTATCGGTTGGCGTCTGACTCAGGAGAAGTTTATGGAAAGTACGAAGGATTGGTTGAATAACCTCAAGATTCGTGCCAGCTATGGTGAGGTAGGTAACGATATCTACAGTGTTAACGGTGTTGAGCAGCGCTTCCTTTTCGAGGAGCATTGGATTAGCGCCAGTGCATATAATTTTGGTTCAGGTACTGTTCCTGCCTACTATGAGCGCCAGTATCCTAACTACGGTGTTACATGGGAGCGTGCCAAGAAATATAACCTCGGTATCGAGTTTGGTCTCTTTAACGGAATGTTAAATGGTAACATCGATTTGTTCTATGAGAAGCGTAAGGACATCTTGACAGCTTATCTGTCTCGTCCACAGTGGGTGGGTGTGACCATGGCTGCAGGAAACCTTGGTGAGACAAAGAACTCAGGTTATGAAATCGAGCTTCATCATTCAAACACTATTGGTAAGGATTTCCGCTACAACGTAGGTGTGACATTCTCACATGCTTCCAACGAGATTATCAGCATGGACGAGCCAGCAGGCAAGACCGACTACCGCAAGCGTGAGGGACATCCTATCAACCAGTACTTCGGTTTGGTTTGTGAGGGATTTGTAACTTCTGCCGACCTTGCTGATCCCAACTTCCCTGTTTCTACCTATTCTAATAATGTTCAGGTGGGTGACTTGAAGTACAAGGATATGAACAATGACGGTTTCATTGACGACCGCGACGAGACATTCATCGGTTATAGTGATATTCCCGAGAATACTTACGCACTCACTCTCGGTGCCACATACAAGGGCTTCGGTCTTGAAGTAATGTTCCAGGGTGTTGACCATGTATCACGTTATTATGATGCAGATGCTATGTATGCTTTCTATAATAATGGTAAGGTGAAGGATATTCACCTTGAGCGTTGGAATCCGGCACTCAGCGAGACTGAGAATCTTGCCAATGCTAAGTATCCGCTTCTGCACTATGGTTCGACAGGTGACCACAACCAGCGTCAGAACTCGTTCTTCCTGAAGAATGGTGCATTCGTTCGTCTGAAGAACGTGGAGTTGAGCTATACACTTCCTGCTGCATGGACACAGAAAGCGGGAATGAGCAGTGCACGTATCTATGTAAACGGCAATAACCTCATCACTTGGGATCACCTCGACGGACTTGTTGACCCCGAGAGTAACGGTTCAAGTCGCTATCCGCTCTTGAAGACCTTTAACGTAGGTTTCAATGTTGTTTTCTAATAATCGATTTAAAAGACAATTAGACATGAAGAAATTTAATATATATGCTTTGGCGATTGCTTTGGGAACCATGACTCTTACGTCATGTGAGGATATGTTCGGTGGTTTCCTCGACAAGCAGCCAAGTAATGACTTGACCAAGGAAGAAGTGTTGTCTGACTATGAAACATTGGTTTATAATCATAACGACACATACAACTTCCTTCTCCATGGTGCACAGCGCATCAATGCCTCATGGCTCGATGCTGCCACTGATCTTGCAGAGTGTGCCATTGGAACTTCGGGTACTCGTACTACATTTAACGTGGGCAACTATTATGGCTCTGGCGCTTCTGCCGAATTGGTAGATATATGGGAGAGCCGCTATCGTGCCATACGTAAGTGTAACACAACCATTGAAACCTTGGAGGCTGATACGGATAACAAATTGCGTCCTGCAGAGACAGCTTTGGATGTGTATTTGGCAGACAAGGAGAAAAATATTGCCGAGGCACGTTTCCTCCGTGCATATTTCTACTGGGAGATGTTCCTTCGTTATGGTCCTGTGCCATTGGTTAAGCAGACACTTGACCCCAACGGCGACCTGTTTACAGGTTATACCGATCGTCCTACTATCAAGGAATTCCTTGATTATCTAGTAAGTGAGGTTAAGGGTTGCGAGGCAAAACTTCTCGACTACCAGGGAACAGGTGAAGTTGACAAACCTACCGCACGCGCTCTTTATGTGCGTATGTTGCTCTATATGGCAAGTCCTCGTTATGCGTCTGCAACAGGCGTAACATGGCAGCAAGTGGTAGATGCGGCAGAGGGATTTATTGCTGATTTCGGTGATACATTCTCTCTATATACAGATGCTACCGGTGGTGTCAGCGCTTATAACAATGCATGGTTGATGACTCCTTATCAGGACAACAACAAGGAAGTGATCTTCTTCCGCAACGATGCTGCTATTGGCTGGAGCGGAATTTATCTCGACCAGCCTGTGGGTGAAGGTGGCCAGGGTGGACTCTGCCCAAGTCAGAATCTCATCGACATGTATGACATGGCTGATGGTTCCGCTCCATTCACAAGCTATGATGAGACTGGCGCTCCTGTATATACCAATGGCAAACCGACCGTAAATGCTGCCAGTGGATACAACGACACAAAGATGTGGGAAAATCGTGACCCCCGACTTGCTTCTACAGTATTGTATCACGGATGCCAGTGGGGATACACCACCACTACCAAGACCAATGTCATTGATGTGATATATGGCCATCGTGATAATCCTATCGGCAACCAGTATTCTACTCCTACGGGATATTACGTTCGTAAGTATCAGCCCGAAACGATTCTTTCAAGCAATCATGGCGGTACTGCACGTCGTCTTTGGAAACTCTTCACTTACAGCGAGTTGCTATTGAGCTATGCCGAGGCACTCAATGAAGTAGAAGGTCCAACAGACAAGGTATGTGAATTGCTCGACCAGGTGCGCCATCGTGGTGGTATCACCGGAAATGTGGCCGACCGTATGGATCTCACCACAAAGGATGCGATGCGCAACTTTATCCGCAAGGAGCGCACGATAGAGCTCGCCTTTGAGGAGCATCGTTGGTGGGATGTACGCAGATGGAATGTGGCAGATAAGGCTCTCGGTCGTGATATCTATGGTGTTGATGTCGCTTCTGATGGCACCATCACCCGTAAGGTTGCCCAAAGCCGAGTATGGCAAGATAAGTTCTATCTCTATCCTATTCCCGAAGAGGAGGTATGGAAGATTGGTCAGGACTTCCAAAATGATGGTTGGAAATAATGCATAAAAAAACGTATTATGAATATACAGAACATATATAATAAGATGTCCGCATCAGGCAAGGCTCTGATGTTAAGTGCCCTTCTCGTTAGTTCAGGCTCTGTTCTGGCACAGTCGCAGCAGGTGCTCAAAGGACGTATTGTAAACAGTAACGGCGAGCCCGTCGTAGGTGCTGTCGTTAATGTGGCAGAGGAAAGCCGTATTGCCATTACCGACGATAATGGTTATTTCTCATTGGACAAAGTGTCAAAGACTGACGAAATCTGCGTCAGCGGTCTTGGCTATCAGAATGCCCAGGAGAAAGTCTCTACATTTGACGGCACATTTGTCATCACATTGAAGGATGATATCAGTGAGTACGAAAAGGATATTCCTGTTCCATTCGGTTCGGTGAAGAAAAAGTTAGCCACGGATTCGCGTTCTTCTGTGTCAGGTGAGGAACTGCAGAAGCATCCTGTGACCATTCTGCAGAATGCTTTCACTGCCACTCTTAATGGTGTGCAGACATACGAGTTCTCTTCTGAGCCTGGATGGTCGGAGACTCTGATGTATGTGCGCGGTATCCGTACAACTAACAAGAGCGCCCGTTCGCCGCTTGTTATCGTTGATAATGTTGAGCGTGACATGTCGTTCCTCGATGCATTCCCCATCGAGAGCATTACAGTGTTGAAGGATGCTGCCGCAACAGCACTCTATGGTTCGCGCGGTGCCAATGGTGTCATCATGGTAACCACAAAGCGTGGAGTGGCTGGAAAGACTAAGATTGACTTCACTCAGGAAATCGGTTTCCAGCAGCTCTGTAACACAATGGAAAACCAGAATGCCTATAACATGGCACTCACCCGCAACCGTGTACGCTATCTCAGTGGCATGAGCCCTATGTACTCTCAGGAGCAGATTGACAATTACAAGTTTGTGAGCGAGGGTGGACAGTTTGCTGCCGATGATATCCGTCGTTACCAGTATTTCGATACCAACTGGAACGAGCAGCTCTATCGTGACAATGCACCTCAGTATCGTACTAACCTGCAGATCAGCGGCGGTAACGACCGCGCCCGCTACTATGTCAGCTTCTCATATCTCCGTCAGGAGGGTATGTGGAATACCACTGGTACAGAGATGAATGAGGGATATAGCACACAGCATGTGCTTAACCGCTGGAATCTCCGTTCGAATATCGACATCGACGTTACCAAGAACCTCAACGTTTCTCTCGACCTCGGTGGACGTATTGACAATATTAACCAGCCTACTGAGTCAGTGTTCAACCTTACCACTTTCGGTGTGGTTGAGGCAAACCCGATGGCGCCGGTATATAACCCTGATGGTAGTATCTATTCGTCTTCAACAGCCAACAACCCGATTCGCTACCTTGGTGGTTCGGGCTTGGAGAAAAACCGTCGTCGTAACCTCTATTCTACTTTGAATTTGAAGTATGACTTGAGCGATATTCTGAAGGGTCTTGGACTCTTTGCCACTGTAAGCTTTGATGCCTACGAGACATTTGAGTCAACACAGACTGCTTCCATTAACTCTTGGAACTATGATTATGATAATCTTGGTGTCACAGATCTTAATGACTTCACATACTCGCGTTATACTACATACGCCCCATTGTCAGATCCCTCTGCCAACCAGCGTAACTACTACTACAACCTCAACTCATACGGAGGTGTAAGCTATAAGAACCGCTTTGGCAAGCATGGTATTGACGCCCGCGCATTCGTACGTTGGTATCGCAATGAGTTTGCTGGTTCTGACGATACTACTCGTCAGGCTGCATCTGCAATACGTAACCTCTCATATAATGGTACGTTGACCTATGACTTTGACAACCGTTATATCCTTACAGGTAACTATTCTCGTATGGCTACCGACAACTTCTCTCCCAATAACCGTTGGGGTGACTTCTGGGGAGTAAGCGGTGCTTGGGTGATTTCTTCTGAACCGTTCATGAAGAACCAGAAGGTTGTTGACTACCTGAAGCTACGTGCTTCTTTCGGTAAAGCCGGTCAGAGCGAGACTGGTGTAGGCCGTTATCCCTATCAGAGCACATACTCAACTGCCACTGGCTATGGATTCGGATATAATGCTACTGGAATCCAGGGTTATGCCGAGGCTGTTATCGGTAATGAGAACAGTCTTTGGGAAGTATCGAAGATGCTCAACGTCGGTCTCGACTGGGATTTGTGGAACAAGAAACTGTATGGTTCGTTTGATATCTGGAAGGAATGGCGTAGCAATATCCTCGTCACTCGCACCAATGTGCCTGACGAAATCCTCGGTATCTCTCAGGCCAAGGACTCTTACGGAAAGGTGAACAGCCATGGATTCGAACTCATGTTGGGTCACCGCAACAAGATTGGCAAGGACTTCAAGTATTATATTGAAGGCCAACTCACATTCGCAACCAACAAGATTATCGATATCGACGAGGTTGACCCCGTTGTAGAGTGGCAGCGCAAGGCTGGTCATAGAATATATGACGAAACAACCGTCGCCAATATATATCAAAATGGACAGAGCCAGGCATCAGGTATCGGTGGATGGTATGCATACGAGTTTGTGCAGTGGGCTTCAAATCCCGACCTCGTTGCAACTTCTCAGCAGGATGCCATCGACCATCCTGAGAAATATCCTTATAATGCAGCATCCAACGGCAAACAGCAGCTTGGAACGGCTGTGTTCAAGGACATCAATGGCGACCGCGTCATCGACTCTAAGGATATGACACCAAGCACCTACACAATGATTCCTGAATTGATACCTACTATCAACCTTGGATTCGAATGGAAAGGTTTCGACGCTCACATGATTGTCAATGCCTATCTGCGCCGCTCGGTATTCCTTTCGCCTGCCATTAGTTTCAGCGGTTGGGGTAACCAGGGAACTCACGAGGTTACAAAGGCTTGGGGTTACTATACCGATGACCCCACTGACCCACGTAACGTCAATGCCACCTATCCACGTCCAGTATGGGGTGGATTCAACACTATCGACTCTGACCGTGGCGGTGGTTACACCGATGGCGAACTCGCAACCTATATGAATGACATTTGGATTAAGAGTGGCAACTACTGGTCAATACGTAATATCGAGGTGGGTTATTCTCTTCCTCAGAACTGGATCAAGAAACTTTGGATGACCAAGTGCCGTATCTACTTCAGCGCCTACAACGTGGCTACATTTAGCGACCTGCCCGATGGTGTTGACCCCGAGAAGCCTATGAGCTACTGCTGGTGGTATCCGAAGACTCGCTCTTACACATTTGGTATCAATATTGGTTTCTAATCAATGTAATCAGAATAGAATATGAAAAAGATTTATGTATATATAGCTACTGCTATGTTGGTTACGGGAGGGTTCTCCTCCTGCAACCTCGACAAGGAAGTTGACTTGACATTTACTGCCGACAATGTCTTTGCCGACGAGGACATGACACGTGGTGTGCTGGCTAACTGCTATACCTATCTTCCTGACGCTTTCTACGGATTCACTCAGGAGGATGCCCTTGGTGCTTTCAAGGACTGTATGACTGACAATGCCACACCATATTGGAACGGACTGCGCTATCGTAGTGTTCTTCAGGACACATACGATGCCACTGGTCATAGTTTTGCAGAATATTATTTGGAGAGAGACATTAAGGGTATTCGTGTCTGCAACCAGTTTATGGAGAATGCACGCCCTGATGTTATAGGTAACTCAGAGAAACCTGGTGACGACAATAAACTCTATGAGCGTTCTGTTGCCGAGGCTCGCTTCATTCGTGCCATGCTGCATTTCGACCTCGTGGGTTGGTTTGGAGCAATTCCTGTTGAAGACCATGTGTTGACACAACAGGAGGCTGCCGAGATAGCACGCACTCCTGCTGCCGAGGCTCTTCAGTGGATAGCTAATGAATGCGACTCTGTGAAGGATGTATTGCCATTCCGCTACTCTAACGAAGCCGAGAACTGGGGACGTATCAACGGTGCCGCAGCCTACGCTCTCAAGAGCCGTGCGCTCCTTTATCTCGCTTCTCCGCTTAACAATCCGAGCAAGAGTACAGACTTATGGCAGAAAGCTGCTGATGCCGCCATTGCTTTCATCAACAAGAACAAGACATCAAGCAACCCCTATAAGCTCTACACTACATCCGACAATAACCCGAAGCAAAACTACTATCAGTGCTTCGTATCTACCCCTCACCTCAATCCTGAGTATATCCTGAGCCGTTCTGAGTGGAATACTTCATATATTGAGCGCTTGTCATTGCCTTGCGGTTATACAGGTAAGCAGACGGCAGTGGGACGTACCAATCCTACTCAGAACCTTGTCGATGCATACGAAACTATCAATGGTCTGCCAATTGAGGAAGATCCTACTTTCGATGCAAATAACCCATACGAGAATCGTGACCCGCGTCTTGAGCAGACTATTCTGCACCAAGGTTCTATTTGGGGTGATCCATCGGATGACTCTCGTCGTGCCGTTAATGTAACATACGGTACGGGTGAGGATTATCAGGCTCTGCATGGTGGTACTACTACAGGTTACTACACCAAGAAGTTCTGCTATGAAATCAGTTTCAAGAAGAATGCATCTGAGGTAAACAATCCTCATGCTTGTCCTATCTTCCGCTATGCCGAGATGTTGCTTAATGCAGCTGAGGCTCTTAACGAGGCTGGCAAGACAAATGAAGCTTATCAGTATGTCAATGAGGTTCGAGCACGTGTTGGTATGCCTGCATACTCTGGTATGACTCAGGATAAACTGCGTGAGCGCATACAGAATGAGCGTCGTATCGAACTCTGCTTTGAGGATCATCGCTTCTTTGACGAGCGCCGTTGGAAACTCTTCGAGGGCAAGACCGCATCGTCAGAAAAGAATCTTCCAAGATATAAGCAGGTTTATAACCTCTATGGTATCCGTTGGAATAGTGAGACTGAATTCCAGTATGTTCAGGAAGAGAAGATTGGCACTCGTGCCTTCGCATCTCCCAAGAACTACTACTTCCCAATACCAGATGCTACTCTTAAGAAGAATCCTAATCTGGGTCAGAATCCAGGTTGGGAACTTACTGACAGTAACGTCAATGGTGATTCATCGGATCTAGCTGAGTAACACCTGACTGTTTATAAATAGTGCACAGGGGCATGGTTTCTGCTGTGGTCCTGTGCACACATAAAAGATAAGTTTAATATTTAATGACTGATAGTAATTATGAGAAAGATTTTGTTTATCCTGTCGATTATATGTACTATAGCATCAAATGCTACAGAACAGAAATGGGCATTAACTACACAAAGTGGTGAATCGGTGTTTATGGACCAAGTAGGATATATTCTCTATAGTGACGGCAGCTCTGTTATGAGCATTGTAAAAAAAGACAATAGTGCTATTGAGAATGTAACTAAGATTGTCTTTTCAAAGATGGAAACAAGCTCTATTTCTGATGTGTTAGTTAATAAGGGAATTTCAGTACTTTCTCGTGTCGTTGATGAATCCTTAAGAATAAAGGGTTATCAAGATGGACTCAGATTCTCGGTTGTGTCTGCTTCGGGTGCTGAAGTCGTTAAAGGTATGACGCATTCTGGACAAACTGATATAGATGTGTCAGGAATATCCACAGGTGTATATGTTCTCGTAGTTGGGGAAACTAAAATTAAATTCATAAAGAAATAATTTTTAATGTCGTTTGATTATGAAGCTGAATATTATCGCCATCATATTGTTGCTTTCTTTCTTTAATTCTGCAAGTGCGCAAAGTCTTGTAGTTAAGAAGAAGGACGGCACGTCGCAAGTCTTAAATGGAAATCTCTATTTTCCACAAGACAAAACCAATGATTCATGGGCAATATCGTCGTCCGACGAGGGTGTCTATCGCTCAAGTTCAGATATTTCTAATATCAGAAGCATCTCAGTGCTCGACGGTATCGACCTTGACCTTGTGAAATATCAGTCTCCCTCATATATCGACTATTATATCACTGCAGGCAGTTCGTGGGCTGACCGCGCCAAGTGGAATCTTGCCAATGTGCACGACCCTACGGTGATGAAGGCTGACGACGGATATTATTATATGTATTGCACAGATGCCGGTTATGGAAATCCTCATAATGAGGATGTACAGGGAAACAAGCACGGACATTTCCAGTGCCGTCGCTCCAAGGACCTCGTCAACTGGGAGTATATGGGTGCCACAATGTATGGCTTGCCATCATGGGTGCAACCTAAGCTCAACGAAATACGCAAGGCTATGGGACTTAATAACAGTACCACCAACTTCGGCGATGATCTTCAGTTTGGATATTGGGCACCATGCGCACGCAAAGTGAAGGACGGACTGTATCGCATGTACTATTGCATCGTATGTCCAGGCTACATTGACCCAACCAAGACTTCTTGGGGCGAGCGCGCATTCATTGGATTGATGGAAACTACAGACCCTTCCGACCTCTCGAAATGGGAGGACAAGGGATATGTCGTAACCAATTACTCCGACCGTGACCCCTCTAAGATTTATGTTTCTCCAACTGCTTGGGAGAGTTGCTATTATAAGTATAATGCCATCGATCCCTCGTATATAATTACACCCGAGGGTGAGCACTGGCTTATTTACGGTTCATGGCATAGCGGTTTTGCAGCCGTGGAAATCAATCCCGAGACAGGTAAGACCAAGGCTGAACAAGGCAACCCATGGGGAGCAGAGAACGAGGCTGCATACGGCAAGCGAGTATATACACGTTTAATGAGCAGCCGCTGGCAAGGATCTGAGGCTCCCGAGGTTATCTATCATGATGGTTACTACTATCTCTTTATGGCTTACGATGGTTTGGATATTCCATATAACACACGCGTAGTGCGTTCAGAGAATATCGATGGTCCATACAAGAGCATGAATGGTGTGGATGTCACAAATAAGGGTGGTAATGCATTCCCCATTGTCACTCATCCTTATCAGCTTGGTGGTAATAATGGTTGGGTGGGTATCAGTCACTGTGCCGTATTCGAGGATGGCAATGGCAACTGGTACTATGCCTCTCAGCAGCGTTTCCCTGCCAATTATAATGGCAATGCCTATAGCAATGCTGTAATGCTCGGTGGTGTGCGTGCCATTCGTTGGACTGACACTGGTTGGCCTATCGTGATGCCCGAGCGATATGGTGCAGTGCCACAGGCTCCTATCACGGAAGAGGAGCTCATTGGCAAATGGGAGCATATTTCTATTCAATATCAGTATGGCGTGATTCAGAATTCGGTGTCAATGACTCTTGGTGCTGATCATAAAGTTCTTGATGGTTGGAACCAGGGATATGAGTGGAGTTTCGACCCCGTAGAGAATGTATTGACTATAAATAATACAAAGTTGTATCTCGCACGCGAGGTTGACTGGGAAGCTACTCCACGCAAGACTACTATAGTGTATGCCGGTTATGGTAAATATAACACTACAGGTAACCAAAGGACATATTGGGGCAAGTGGGTAGGACCGCTCGATGAAGATGAGGCCGATGAAGACGAAGAGGAGAATAATGTTCAGATTGTTGGTGCACAGGACTTCTCATCCGGTTTCTGGTCTGCTTTCTCTGACTCATACACTATTCCTGCTGGCAAGAAACTAAAGATGAAGTTTGTCAACCACTCTTCCAAGGGTAACAACTGGAACAATTGGGTGATTGCATTAAGCAATGACGTGGAACGTCAGGGAGCTGGCTATTTGGAATACTTTGTTCTCCGTGCCGACAATTATGCATGGTGGCCTACAGGCAATACCATAGCAAACCCAAATGCCGGCTTCACATTGACAAGCAACTATAATTGGGATACATTCCTCAACGATATGGACGGAGCGACAGTGGAGTTGACGGTGTCGCGCAACGGGGCAACCATCAGTGTGGATGCCGTGATTACAACTACAGCTAATACCGTTTATACGGAATCGTTCTCAATGCCAAATTGCGGCGATGGCACCCAGCCTGTGCGTGCATTCCTTGTATGCGACGGCTCATGGTATGAGATGTTAACCTCGTCATGTTATGTAGAATAATCGTATTCATAAGATTTTAACTATATTTTCCGTACTAATTACTATCAATAAACAGCGAAGGGGCGGCAGCGCAGTGATGCGAGGTTGCCCCTATTTTTATATCAATAATGGCACCCTTGAATACATTATACTCCCAAGGCTGAAATCGGTACTACAGTTACTCCGTCTGCTCTTGTATAAGCATATTTGCCTACTCCTGCAAGAACCATCATGAAAGACGGGGCATTCATCTTTTCTGTATCTATTTTTGTCGCAAGGGATTTTAAGGTTTTAGCTCCACTTTCTATGAGACTGTCACCACCAAGCTTTATCTCTACTAGACCGTATTTGCCGTTCCTTAAATGGATAATGGCATCACATTCCAATCCGTTTTTGTCACGATAGTGATACACCTTACCTCCCAAAGCATCAGCATATACCCGCAAATCTCTTATTGCCATTGTTTCAAAAAGGAGTCCCATGGTATTTAGGTCTTTGATGAGATCATCAGGACCAATACCTAAGGAGGAAGTGGCAATGGATGGGTCGATGAAATATCGGGTGTCGGAAGTACGGATAGCGGTTTTTGATCTGAGATTAGGAGACCATGCCTCCATATCTTCGATTACAAAAATCTTTTTCAGGGCATTTACGTAGTCGTATATAGTATCTATACCAAAACTGTTGCTTCCGCTCGCTGTGATGTCATCGGCAATTTTTGTCAACGATACCTGTGCTCCTTGATACCTTGAATATGAGCGTAGTAACTTATGGGCAAAAACCGCATTGCGTGACGTATTGTCAACCCTGGATATGTCACTGTTAATTACGGCATCAACATAGTTGTTTGCTTGCAACAACGATGCCTTGTCTGACAAGTGCAATGAACCAGGCCAACCACCACGGCACATCAGAAATGCAAGCCTTATGATGTCGATGTCTGCGGCAATTCCAGCTGCAGTCCCTTCATTGAATAAAGTGTCGAGTGATACACTTCCAGAAGATTCCTCTGACTCAAGTAGCGACATAGGCCGCATAGTAAGCCATGCAAAGCGTCCTGTCCCGGAATGTGTTATTGCAGACTTGTCAGGAGGTACAGCAGAACCAGTAAAAATGAATTGTCCTGGCACACCACGTTGACTAACCACAAATCGCGCAGCATCCCAAAGAGTAGGGGCAAGTTGCCACTCGTCAATCAGTCTTGGCACCTTACCTTCGAGTATCATTTCTGGATTGGTCTCTGCTAGCATCATATTTGCTTTTAACATGGCAGGATTGTCCATAAACATACTACTTACGGCTGCTTGTTGAGCTGTTGTCGTCTTTCCGCACCATTTAGGTCCTTGCACCAATACGACTCCTGCTGCTTCGAGTTGTGCTGACAATAGTTTGTCTGCAATCCTTTTCTTGTATTTATTATTCATATTTTTTTCTTTTTTGACGGTGCAAAGATAATAATAAATATTCTAATACACAAGCATTTAAGAATATTTAATCCTATAGTTGGCTGTTTTTTAATCCGGCAGTTGGCTGTTTTTTAATCCGGTAGTTGGCTGTTTTTCAATCCGACAGTTGGCTGTTTTTCAATCCTGCAGTTGGCTGAATCACGTTATCATTATAGTAGTAATAAAGGTATATGGACAAGGGAAGTGAAGTTATAAAGATAGTCGAGTGGAATTTAAAAGGGCAGGGTGTTTGTTTTATATTCCGCACTGCGGAACGTACGTTTCCCATTGTGGAATGTACATTCCCCACTGCGGAATATACGTTCCGCAGTGGGGAATATAAATAAGAAACTCTATACTTGCAAATTCAAGACGGGTTTATATAGAAATTGTAATAGTAATAACTCAAAGATTCAAATACCGCAAGATTATGGTATCAGATGTTTTCAAACTTTTTTTTCTATTTCCTCTTTATCCTTGGGAACATCTTGCGGAATCTCACAAGTGGTGCTGTAATCTTACCACCTGCCACAACAATACTTACCGCAGTGATAATCATTACGAAACCGAGAATGATGCGAGGAGTGAGCTGCTCGCCGAAGATGGTTACGCCAAAGAAAACGGCAGTGACTGGTTCGAGGGCACCCAGAATGGCAGTAGGTGTGCTGCCTATGTATTGGATGGCACCAGTGGTGCAACCGAGGGAAATGGCAGTGGGAAAGACTGCAAGGGCTATCAGACATAACCATAACCACCATTTGTCGGTTGGTGGGGTCTGTATGCCCCCTTCGCTCATCAGGGCACGCGCTGCAAACATCATCCATCCTACAAGAATAACATAAAATGTAACCTTAAGAGTGGCAACATCCTTCAGACTCGTCTTGTTGATGGCTACGATATATATGGCATAAGATGTAGAAGAGGCTATCACGAGAAGTGTGCCAGTGAGGGATAGGGTTGTGCCGTCGCCTGCCTTGTAGAGCAGACCAATGCCTCCCACTGCCATAAGCAGGCATATCAATGTGCTGAAGCCCAGTCGCTCCTTGAATATCACAGCCATAATCACTGCCACGAGGATGGGATAGACAAACAGGATGGTGGAGGCTATGCCTGCATCCATATAGTTGTAACTCTGGAACAGGGTTAATGACGATAGGGCGAATACTATACCTAAGATAATCATCGGGACGGCTTCGCCTTTTCCAATCCTGAAACTGCGTCCCCTCTGGCGGAGCATTAGTCCTAGGATGGGTATCGCAAACAGATAACGGAAGAAAAGCACCGAATCGGGGTGCATTCCTTCCGCATAGAGGGGTAGGGTGAATAGCGGGTTTGTACCGTAGGCCGCCGCCGCTATTGCTCCTAAAATATATCCTTTTACTTTTGTATTCACTTTTTTCTAATTATAATCCTTAATTAAAAGAAGATGCTTCTTTCAGCCCAATAGATGAGGATACCGGCAAGATAACCTACGAAGGCTATCCATGTGATCTTCTTCATATACCAACCAAAGGAAATCTTCTCCAATCCCATGACAACTACACCAGCGGCACTGCCGATGATGAGCATCGAACCACCGACTCCGGCACAGTAGGCAAGCAACTGCCAGAAGATTCCGTCAACGGCCATGTCGCCTGTTGCTGCCACTGGATACATTCCCATACAACCCGCCACGAGTGGCACATTGTCAACAATACTCGAGAGTACGCCGATGATTCCTGTGACAAGATAATGGTTGCCGTTGAATGTGGTGTTGAGGCCGTCGCCAAGGAGTTCGAGGGCTCCGATGGTCTCAAGACATGCCACTGCCATAAGGATGCCAAGGAAGAAGAGGATGGTGCCCATGTCGATACGTGATAGCATGTTGGTGACGCGCTTCTGCATACCGCCGTGCTCTTCGGGAAGGGCAAGGTTGGCATAGAAGATCTCAGTGATTGTCCACAGTATGCCGAGGATGAGCAGGATGCCTACAAACGGCGGCAGGTGGGTGATGGTTTTGAAGATTGGTACGAATACCAAACCGCCCACGCCAAGGAAGAACACCGTCTTGCGCTGCACCTCGGTGAGGTGGTTGTCCACACGCTCGTTCTGACTGAAATCGCTAACCTCGAGTTTGCCGTTGAGGCTGAGCGAGAGGATGTAGGCAGGCACGAGCATCGACACAAGTGACGGAATGAATATCTCCATAATCACTCCTGCGGCAGTAACAAGTCCCTTGTTCCAAAGCATGATGGTGGTAACATCGCCGATGGGTGAGAACGCACCGCCGGAATTGGCTGAGATAACCACGAGGGCTGCATAGATAAGACGGTCTTTCTTGCTTTCCACCAGCTTGCGCAGTATCATTACCATCACGATACTGGTGGTGAGGTTGTCGAGCACGGCCGACAGGATGAATGTCATGAAGGCAATGCGCCAAAGGAGCTTGCGCTTGGTGCGGGTCTTCAGCATGTCGCGCACGAAGTTGAATCCGCCGTTCTGGTCAACCAGTTCGACGATGGTCATGGCACCCATAAGGAAGAACAGTGTGGTGGCTGTACTTCCCAGGTGCTTTTCCATCACTTCGCTAACGGCTAAAGCCTTCATTTCTCCAACTGCCCCAGCGATATATTCTCCAGGGTCGATCATAAACAGTGTCCAGCAGAACACGAACATCAGCAGGGCTATTGCCGCCTTGTTGATTTTGGTGACGCTCTCAATGGCTATGAGTAGATAGCCAATACAGAAGACCGCCACGATTACAATACTAAGTGTAGTCATTTCGATTTTTTTTAGAGTTATAATTCCTAATTTCTAATTCCTAATTAATATTCAAGTATAAGTGTTTGTCGAGACTTGAGGCTGAGCTTTTTGTCGAGCTTTACAGTGCGACCGGTGATAACGTCCTTGGCGGCTGTGGTATTGCCGATTACCTCGGCATAGCGGTCGAGCTGCATGTCGGCTTGCTTGTGGTTGCCATTGAGGATGGTGAGTACGGTCTTTCCATTATATTGGCGTGCTACGACATAAATGCCGTTGAAGGGGATAAACTGTGTCTGTTTGCCCCTGGTGATGACATCGTTGCCCTGACGCCAGTGGAGCAGTCGGCTGAGCCAGTCGAACATGGCATTCTCTGCCTGGGTGCGTCCCTCACGGGTAAAGCAGTTCTTGGTGTCGCCGGGGAATCCACCGGGGAAGTCTTTGCGCACGTTGCCGTCGGTGATGTGCTTTGTACCGTTCATCAGTACCTCTGTTCCATAGTATAGCTGCGGGGTGCGGTTGACGGTGAGCAGCAGTGCGAGAGCCTGTTTGAGAGCAACAGTGTCCTTGCCCTCGCCGAGGAATCTGTCGGTGTCGTGGTTCTCAAGGAATGCCATAACATTCGACGGGTTGGGGTAGAGATAGTCATATACGAAGTTGTTGTATATGCGGTTGAAACCATTCCACCAGGCGTCGGTCTCCTCGTTCTTTGCCTGATTGATGCGGTCGTAGAAGGCGAAGTCCATAACGGTTGGCAGATAGCTGTTCTTCTCACTGAGCTTGGAGTCTTTCTGCCATGCCGCTGTGTAGGCTGGTTCTGTCACCCATGTCTCGCCTACGGTGTTGAAGTTAGGATATTCCTCGCCGATAATCTTCATCCATTGTGCCATGGCGTCGCGGTCGGCATAAGGATATGTATCCATACGTATGCCGTCGATCCCCACTGTCTCTATCCACCAGATACTGTTTTGGATGAGATACTTGATGACGTGGGGATTACGCTGGTTGAGGTCGGGCATGGTGGGTACGAACCATCCGTCAACGGTTTCGTGCAGGTCAATCTTCGAGGCATAGGGATCGACCACTGGAGTGAGCTTATAGCTGGTCTGCAGATATTTGTCGTTCACCTTTGCCGCTCCGTCCATGGTCTTCATCTCCACAGCATTGGCCTGGTTCTCGGGGGAGAGCCATTCGGGAGTGTTGAGCCAATCCTTTGAAGGCATGTCGTGGGTCCATGGATGCTCATATCCGCTGTGGTTGAATATCATGTCCATCACAATCTTCAGCCCCTTGGCATGTGCCTCGTCGCATAGCTGACGATATTCCTCGTTGCTTCCGAATCGAGGGTCAACACGGTAGTAGTTGGTGGTGGCATAACCATGGTAGGTGCTCTGTGTGCCGTGGTCGGGCGAGTCGTTCTCAAGCACTGGGGTAAACCATAATGCGGTGACACCGAGTTCCTTGAAATAGTCGAGGTGCTGGCGGATGCCTTCGAGGTCACCACCGTGACGCAGACTTGGTTGCGTGCGGTCGTTCTTGTAAGGGCGCAATCCCTTTATCTGGTCGTTGTCGGTGCGACCGGATGCAAAGCGGTCGGGCATAAGCATATAGAGCACGTCGGCATTGCTGAATCCATAGCGCTCCTCACCTTTCTTCTCCCTGGCCTTTAGGGTGTAGTTCACCTTCTTTTTCTGCTTGCCTTGCTGGAACAGAAGTGTCATGGTGCCTGGTTGGGCATCCTTGATATTCATATATACAAGAAGGTAATTGGGGGAGTCGAGTCGTACGAGAGAGTCGATCTTTACCCCGGGATAATCGGTTGTTACATCTGCAGTTTTGATGTCTTTGCCATATACCATGAGTTGTAGGCTTGCGTCCTTCAGGCCTACATACCAGTCTGTTGGTTCTATGCGGTCAATCTTCACTGCTGCGTTCATAGTTAATGTTGTGCCTAATAACAAGGCGGTTAATATCTTTTTCATTATATTACTTTGTTTATTATCAACACAGAGACACAGAGGCGCAGAGGAGTAATTATTAAGTTATTTGAAGAGACAGAGAAATAAACTCTGTGACTCTGTAACTCTGTGTTTAATAAAAGTTGAATTACATAGTATATAAAATCAGAGCCTCCTGTGGAGCCACCTCGATCTCTGAACCTCTATACTCTGAGATGCCGGCGAGGTTTATCTGGCCTCCTTCGCATACGGATGTCCATGTGCCATCGGGGATGGTGATGGTCTTGGAGGTCTTGTTGGAGTTGAGTATTACCACGATGTCTCTCCATGAGTCGCCGTTGGCATTGTTCTTCAGACGGAAGGCTACAACATTGTCGGGTGTCTTCAGGAACTCGAGGTTCTTGCGCACCATCTCCGCGTCGGTCATACGGAATGAGGGATGATTGCGACGCAACTCAGTGAGACCGCGATAGTAGTCGAATACCTGGGGATATTTCTCAAGGTTCTCCCAGGGCAACTGGTTGATGTTGTCGGGTGACTTAAAGCTGTTGTGTACTCCTTTCTTGTCGCGAAGCATCTCTTCTCCGGCAAGGATGAAAGGCACACCCTGGGAGGTGAAGACGGTTGTCTGTGCGAGAAGGTCAAGACGGATAAGTTCTTCTTGGGTGATGCCCGGGATGCTTGCCTTGAGACGGTCAACAAGACACATGTCGTCGTGGCAACTCACGTAGGCTATCATCTGTGCTGGAGAGTTGGTCCAGGGAGCCTTACTGTAGTTCACCTTGCTCATGTCAATCTGAGGATGGGAGATACATCCGGCAATACCGAATCGTATGCTCTCCTCATTGCCGGGGATGGCACCGAGGAATGCCGACTTATGATCGTCGCTAAACGGACCGCGGATGGCATCGCGCATATCGTCGCAGAAGGCACCTATACGGTCTAACTGACGGGTATTGGCTTTCATAGCAAGTTTGTCGTTGGGATAGGCACATGCACCGGCACTCCAACCCTCTCCATACATATAGATGGACGGGTCGATTTCGTCGAGTGCCTTGCGGATAAGGTTCATTGTCTCTATGTCGTGAATACCCATGAGGTCGAAGCGGAATCCGTCGATGTGGTATTCCTTTGCCCAATAGAGCACCGACTCAATCATAAACTGGCGCATGAGCGGTTTCTCGCTCGCTGTCTCATTACCACAACCAGATCCGTCGGAAATCTTTCCGTCGGCGGTCTTGCGGTAGTAATAGCCGGGGTAGGTGAGATTGAAGTTGCTGTTGTCAATATCGAAGGTGTGGTTATACACTACATCGAGGATGACTCGTATGCCTGCCTTGTGGAGGGTCTGAACCATCTGCTTGAACTCCTTGATACGGGCTACTGGGCATGCGGCGTTGGTGGAATATGAGCCTTCGGGCACGTTGTAATTGAGAGGGTCGTAGCCCCAGTTATACTGCGCTACGTCGGGCTTTGACTCATCTACTGAGGCATAGTCGTAGGATGGCAGGATATGGATGGCATTAACACCGAGATTCTTCAGGTGATATACAGCCTTGGGTTCTGTCAGTGCAAGGAATTTGCCCTTGTTGGTCAATCCTGAGGTGGGAGATACAGAGAAGTCGCGGTGGTGCATCTCATAGATGACAAGGTCGGTGGGTTGCTTGGTCAGGGGGCTCTGGTCGCAGCACCATCCCTCGGGATTTGTTTCTGCCATATCGATGATGGCGGCACGACGTCCATTGACACCTACGGCTTTGGCGAAGACACCCGGAGTCTCGTTCATCTTCTGCTGTTTTGTTTCCACTTGGAATGTATAGAACATTCCCTTCAGATCACCTTTGATGTCGGCAGTCCATAGGTCGTTGCCTGTGCGTTTCATTTTCACGGTCTTCACCACAGTGCCGCCGATACCTTCTTTATATATGTTCACCTTCACGCTCTTTGCCTTCGATGGGGCATTGAGCTTGAACGAAGAGACATCCTTGGTGTAGGTCATCTCGTTGAATGTCGTTTGGGCGGATATTGTACCACTAGCTAACATCACCGAGATTACAGTTGTTGTTATCTTGCTATTAATTTTCATGATAATAATTACAGGGCTTTGAGTGATATGGCAAAACCTCCACCACGAGCCTCGTTGATCTTCAGGGTCTGTCCCTGCTTAACGGTCTTCTTGGTGATAGTATAAGCCTTGGGGTTCTTCTCGTAGTCAGCATCCTTGGCATCAGCATAGATGGTGGCCTCGTATTTACGACCCTTGTCGAGGAAATCGAGCTTCACCTCGGCAGTGCGTGCAGTCTCATTGCACTTGCCGCCAATAAACCAGTTGTCACTCTTCTTGTCCTTGCGGGCCACGGTGATGTAGCGTGCAGGCTCTGCCTCAAGGTACTTGGAGTCGCTCCAGTCGCAAGGCACGTCGCGGATAAACTGGAAGGCATCGTCATACTTCTTGTAGTTCTCGGGCAGGTCGGCTGCCATCTGGAGAGGAGAATACATGGTGAGGTAAAGAGCCAACTGACCAACGAGTGTGGTGTGGACATAGTTGGGATTGTCGCTCCAGGTCTTAAGCTGAGTCTCGAGAATACCGGGAGTATAGTCCATCGGTCCACCCTGAAGACGGGTGAAGGGCAAGATGACGGTGTGGTCGGGACGACTGCCGCCGAAGGCCTCATACTCGGTGCCGCGTGCACTCTCGTTGCCTACAAGGTTGGGATAGGTGCGGCAAAGACCTGTGGGGCGCACTGCCTCATGGCCGTTGACCATGATATGATGTTTGGCAGCCTCCTTGATGACATGCATATAGTGGTTGTTCATCGACTGCGAGTAGTGGTGGTCGCCACGAGGGATGATGTCTCCCACATATCCAGTCTTCACTGCATCATAACCATACTTGTTCATGAGGTCGAAGGCAGCATTGAGATGACGCTCATAGTTCTGAGTGCTCGACGATGTCTCGTGGTGCATCATCAGTTTGACACCCTTGGAGTGTGCATACTCGTTGAGATACTTGATATCGAAGTCGGGATAAGGAGTGACGAAGTCAAAGACATCGCGCTTCCACATATTTGCCCAGTCTTCCCATCCGATGTTCCAACCCTCAACCAATACCTGGTCGAGACCGTTGGCAGCGGCGAAGTCGATATACTCCTTCACGTGGGCGGTGTTTGCACCGTGGCGTCCGTTGGGAGTAAGTTTGGTGTAGTCGGTCTCACCGAGTTTTACAGAAGGCAGACCGCTGGCATATTCCCATGTACTCTTACCTACAATCATCTCCCACCATACACCGCAGTATTTTGTGGGGTGAATCCATGATGTGTCTTCAATCTTGCAAGGTTCGTTGAGGTTTAGGGTCAGTGAGGTGGAGAGCATATCGCGTGCGTCGTCGCTCACTTTTACAGTGCGCCACGGAGTGTGGCAAGGTGTTTGCATGCAACCCTTAAGACCTGTGGCATCGGGTGTGAGCCATGACTCGAAGACGAAGTTCTTGTCGTCGAGATTGAGGTGCATGGTGGCATAGTCCTCGCATGCTGCCTCATGGATGTTGATATACAGTCCGTCGGCAGTCTTCATCTGAAGGGCTGTCTGCACTCCAGTCTCTGAGAATACCGACACCGATGAGTTGTCCCAGTTGACTGCCTTCTTGAAGCGGGCACGTATTTCGGAGAGCTTGGTCTCCTGTGTCTCTTGCTCCTGAGTGTCGTAGTCGCCGGGAAGCCACCATGCGGTGTGGTCGCCAGCCATTGCAAACTGGGTGTGCTCTTCCTTAATAAGGAAATAGTTGAGCGACTTCTGCTGTGGGAACTCATATCTCAGTCCAAATCCCTCGTTATATACTCGGAATCGGATGATGATATTACGGTCAGCAGACGGTTGGTTGAGGTTAACCTCCAGTTCGTTGTAATTATTGCGAATCTGCGACCATTCACCCCATACGGGAGTCCATGTTTCGTCGAAGGAGGATGTCTTGGTGTTAGTCACCTTGAATCCGTCCATAAGGTCGGTCTCGTTCTTGCCCTTCGAAGCATGCTTGTCCTTGGCAAGTTCGAGTCCCAATCTACTGGGTTTAACCACAGCCTTGTTTTTATAAGTCATTTCGTAGGTGGGGATGCCACCATCAGCGAGAGAGAACTTTACAGTTACGTTTCCGTCAGGCGAGCTGACGCTCTGTGCCATTGCCATCAGCGGCAACAGCAAAGCAGAAAGAATTGTGATAATCTTTTTCATACCTATTTTTTATTGTTTTATTGTTTCATTCTTTTCTATCCCTTTCAGGGCTTTGCCTAATTCCTAATCCCTAATTCCTCATTCCTAATTCCTCATCCTCTTCCGCTATTCTTCACCAACTCCTTAACGGTCTGGTTGAAATCTTCAGAGGCGAGGAGTTGCTCGATGGTGAGATGCATACGATAGCGCCAATAATGGCGTGGATTTGCCGGGATGTTGATACGCTCGGCATCTGCATCGGCAAGACGAAGGTGCTCGTCGATAGACAGCCAATCTTGCAATGAGAGGAGGCAGAGCATGGAGGGACTCGTGAGATGGCGCGAGACAATCTCCTTGGCAAGCCATCCTGGGAGTGGATGAGGAGCTGCACCGCCACGATGGAGCATCGAGTTATAGTAGTCCTGTGTGCGCTCGTAGTCCTCATCCCACCACTGGCGCAGTGTTGACATGTCGTGGGTGGAGATGGTGCATACCGAGCGGTAGGGATTTCGAGAGAGATGGCCAAAGCGTACCTTGTCGTCCTTCGGCATCGACTGTATCTCCAGACTCAAGATGCGTAACTGGTTCATTACCCATGGCACGCAGTCGGGCACCATACCGAGGTCTTCGGCACATACAAGCATGCGTGTTGCTTGCGTGAGCTTGGGCATCTTCTTCATAGCCTCCTGATACCAGAACTGGTTGTTACGACGATAGAAGTAGTCGTTGTAGAGACGGTTGAAATTATACTTGTCATTGTCCCACAACTGCTCGTAGATGAAGTCGAGCTGAACTCCAATGCGTGGATGGAACTTGTTCGGGTCCTTGTGGTCGCGCAGGAAGAGCACGTCACTGATAAGTGCATACAATCCGTCGCGCAGGTTTTCATTCTTCATCTCCTTGTACCATGCTTCTACCTTGCGCTGGGTGTCGTATTCTGGCTTCATCTGATAGCGCTCGTCATCGAGGCGGTCGAGGAACATCTCCTTCACCTTGTCGGCATCCTCGTGGAATATGCGGTCAAGAGTCCAGTCGGTGATGAACGGACGGGTGTAACGATCTTCATCAAAGCGCAGTCCGTAACCCTCTATCTCCTCGCGGGTCATGCCGAGTGATGGTGCAAACTGACCTAACAGTCCGTGTACGGCATTGGCAGGAATCTCCCAAATACGGAAGAAACCGAGAACGTGGTCGATACGATATGCATCGAAGAACTCAGCCATCTTGCGGAATCGACGCACCCACCATGAGCATCCGTCGGCAAGCATGGCATCCCAGTTGTATGTTGGGAAGCCCCAGTTCTGTCCGTTGGCAGAGAAGGCATCGGGTGGAGCACCCGCCTGTCCGTTGAGGTTGAAGTACTTGGGTTCTACCCATGCCTCCACACCGTCGCGACTGATACCGATTGGGATGTCGCCCTTGAGGAGCACGCGATTAGCCTGTGCATAGCTATGGGCATCGCGCAATTGTGAGTCGAGTATATATTGGATGAAATACCAATATGCCACGGCTTTGTATTCTTTTGTCCCTGCCTTGCCCATCTTCTCGCGCTCATCGTCGGGTAGAGTATGATGGTCGGGCCACTCTGAGAATGTGGCAGTGCCGTACTTCTCGTGATAGAAACTGAAGGCGGCATAGGGTACAAGCCACTCCTTGTTGTCATCGAAGAACTTCTTGAATGTGGCTTTCTTGCTTGTTGCAGCAAACTCCTGTTCGAAGAGCAGGCGCAGGTATTCGCGCTTGGCATTGTTCACACGCTCATAGTCAATCTGAGGCAGTGCGTTCAGCTCCTTGCGCAATATCTCCATACGTTCCTTTGCCTCGGCATCCTTCAGTTCGGGCAGTTGGCGAAGGTCGGCATATTGCGGATGCAGTGCGTAGATGCTTATACTGTTATATGGATAGGAGTCTGTCCATGTATTGGTGATGGTGGTGTCGTAGATGGGGAGTATCTGGATGACGCGCTGACTGGTCTTTGCAGCCCAATCGACCATCAACTTGAGGTCGCCGAAGTCTCCAACTCCGAAACTGCCTTCAGAGCGCAGTGAGAATATAGGTACAACGACTCCTGCAGCCTTCCATGCGAATATGGGGAAGAAGGCGATGTCGAGTTCATATACCACAGTCTCGTCGTCTTTGAGCTCGGGCAGGTCGATGGTGCGGTTGTTGCGTGTCTCCCAAAGTGGGGTGTAGTCAATCTTCTCGTCGAGGGCAACAAATTTAAACTCTAATTGGTTGCCCTTAACCTTCTTGGCATCGATAACTGCCATCCACTCGTTGGGGGCAAACTCCTCCATCTGTATGGCCTTGGTGGCTTCCCAGTTGCCGAACACCTTACCATCGCCCATAATGGCGAGACGCTCAGTGGCTCGCAGTTGGGGAGCCTTGGTCTTGATGATGATGGCTTGTGAGGATGTAGTCTTCACCGTTTTGCTCTTGGCACGCTTGGCCACGCAGTCGGTGATAGCTGAGCTATACATATATGCATCCTCCGGAATGTCATTCCAATGATCATAGGCCACGAATGTGGTGGATTTAGATGCTGACAGTTTGAGGATATGTGGTTGCAGTTGCCATTCCTGACGGGATGTCACTCCGTTTTTCTCCATACTGTAGAAATAGTTGACTAAGTCAATGCCCTCAGGCACATTGATGCGACAACTCCATTCGCTGCCATTGAGGGTATTCATCTTTTGTTGTACAATATCCTGAGCGTTGTCACCCTTTATAAGGTTGACAACAATTTCTTCACCGAAAACGGTGTTGTACGATAGGTTTAATAGTATTGTCATAATTCAATCGTTGTTATTCCGTTGCAAAATTAATAAAAATATCTCAATAGGTCAAGTAAATCTTTAGGAATACGGGGAAAATCTGTGCAATCGATTGCACAGTTCCCCATTTCCGGCTGTATTACATATCCATAAAGTCTTCTCGAGGATTGGCGGATTCCACCTGCTTGAGGGTGCGGTCCTTCACTGCAAATACGCATATCGCACCTAATACAAGCAGTATTCCTGCAATCATGAGCATGTCACACTGTCTGCCTCCAATAACCTGGAACACAATACCTCCACAGGCGGCTGCCACAATCTGAGGAATGCAGATGGTGCCATTGAAGAGTCCGAGATATACTCCCATGTGACCATAGCCTTCGAGGGCATTGGTAACGATGGCGAATGGCAGGGCAAGCATGGCTGCCCATGCGCAACCAATCATGAAATATGGCAGGAATAGCAAGTACTGGTTGTGGATGAATGGTATCATGATAAATCCTATACCACCAATCACAAGACTCAGGCTATATGCAATCTTGCGGTCCTTGATTTGAGGAATCACAACAGCCCATAACACACTGCCAATGGCTTGCACTGCAAAGAGTACTCCCACCCAGTTGCCTGCATCCTGATAGGCGAGGGACGCTGTGTCGGTTGTATTCCAACAAGTCTCGGCAATACCGCCGTTGGTGTATGTCCACATGTACATAAATGCTGCCCAGCAGAAGAACTGTACAAGTCCCACCGACCAGAAGGCAGTGGGGGCATCCTTCAGGAGTTTGAACACATTCACCTTCTCCTCGTCGAGCGGTTTGTCAAGTCCGTGATACTCAGCATATTCCTTCGGTGGCATTTCCTTCACCTTGGCTGTAGTGTAGATGACGCACAGAATGAGAATGGCTGCTCCCACATAGAACGAGTAGATAACAGAGTCGGGAACTACGCCTGCTGCTGCCACATTGCTGATGCCAAGGAATGTGAACAGGAACGGGAAGACGTAACCCACAAGAGAACCTGCGTTGCACAGGAAACTCTGGATGGAGTAGGCGAGAGCCTTCTGCTTCTCGTTGACCATATCGCCCACGAGCATCTTGAACGGTTGCATAGCCATGTTGATACTTGTATCGAGGAACATAAGCGAACAGAGTCCGAAGGTCATTGCCGTACTTACTGCCATGCCAAACGAACCGGCATTGGGCAGAAGGCACATCACGAGCACCGCCACTGCCGCTCCTATAAATAAATAAGGTATGCGACGACCAAAACGACACCATGTCTTGTCGCTCAGTGTTCCTACTATTGGCTGTACCACAATACCCATCAGTGGTGGCAGTATCCAGAAATAACTCAATGAATGGGGGTCGGCCCCAAGTGTGGCGAATATGCGTGAGATATTCGCACTCTGGAGTGCGTAGGCAATCTGCACTCCAAAGAATCCGAAACTGATATTCCACAGTTTCATAAAGGATAAATCAGGTCTTTGCTTTTTCATATATTTTTATTTTGATTTTTTGTAGGTTGGGTAGGTGGGGTAGGGTGGCGCTAACGCGTTGTCCCTCTGATAATCAGTCTTGTTCTGACGATTCTTTTCTCCACCTTGTTGTGTG
>OBLI01000363.1_pt1 | contig 48778 bp, 61 predicted proteins | sample 1519701 | NCBI WGS metagenome assembly OBLI01 (sample SAMEA3663005, study PRJEB22513) | pig gut metagenome | biome: pig gut; feature: pig-associated habitat; material: faeces | place: France | collected 2012
AGATACTCTCCCGGTGATGGACGCAATGGAATCCGTTGTATCATTTTTCCATGACACAAGGGATGATATGGAGGATTCATTCGCTGACACTCTCCCTGTAATGGACGCAATGGAATTTGTTGTATCATCTTTCCATTGGGCATATGCTTCCCATTTCGCTTCATTCGCGTCCGCATACGCCTTGAAATACGCCATGGCTTCCGTTGTGCCATCCGACCACTTCTTGAACAATGCCTGTGTGTCCTCTGAGAAGTTATCGAAATCGAGGTTGTACATCATGTCGAGCTGGTTGCGGTTCTTCTTGGCTATCTCATTCCGCAGCCCCTCCAATTCCTCCTGCATCCTCTTGATGCTGCCGGAATCGCCGACACCCTGCGTTTTTGCGGCGCGTTTCTCCGCATCTGGGATTGACTGTTGCAGATACGATGGCTTTTTAACTGTCTTTATACACGTCACCCCCATACGAAATCATAAGCTCCGCCGCATGAATGATAGCCTTTCCGTGTCCGCATATTCGCAGACGGTGGCAGAACGCGCCAAACCCACGCAGCATACCGCGCATTTCCTGTAGACCGATTTTGTTGGATTCAAGCACTTTTTTGCTTGTTGCTGCGTTGAATTTTTCTCCGTCTTTGAGCAGGTATGCGGAAACACTGCTGCCGTGCCATATCTCACCGAGAAGCGTTATCTTTTTCGCGCGTCGTATATCGAGCCGCCCGCCAAACATCAAATCCGTCTCAAACCACCAGTCTCCGTAATCATCTGGGTCAAAAGTGGTGTCCGAGGAATCCGTGTCTATGTTGTCAGCGTCAGCGGAACGTATCATCACAATATCGCCGTTGTCAAGAAGACCGTACAAGCCGTTGTCGTTCACGGCGAACTGTTTTACGTTGTGTGCAGGTGTAGAACCGCTCCACGTGCCGTTTCTGAGCCTGTAGAGCGTATTTCCTATCTGGGCATACAAAGTATCCTTGTACCCGCCTAAGACCGCTCCTGTGAAATTCTGTAGCCCCAGAGACGTGCTTACAAGCTTTGGAATACCTCCGCCAAACGCATACACGCCATCAGAAGACGCAAAATACAGCACACCGTTTGCTTCTGCGATGGCATACGGATTGTCCGCGCCATAAGAGCCTACATCCACAATGCGGAACGGATTCTTGTTGTTGTAGACGAGCTGCATGAAGTCTTTTTTAAACAGCACAACATGATTGTCGTAGGTGTATATCCCGGTAAACTCTCCGTCAGCCTTAACGTTGGATTGGCTCATGGAAACCCATGCGTGAGCAGAGGACGTATCATCAGCGGTATCCAAATCCCAATTGGCATAGTCGTTATAAGCGGACGCATACACAAGATTGCTGTCCACGCCAAACACGCGAGATCCATACACGGATGCCATGTGTAGGTTGGGATATGTCGTGCCCAGAGTGGAGATTGGATTGCTTGCGGCGGGACGGAAGTCCATCGATACGCAGTCGGGGAATATCAGCAGTTTTCGCTCAAACGTGGACGCAACGATGTTTTCCGTGTTCTTTGCCACGTTGAATTGCACCACACTCCGCTTCCGAAGATCGAGCGTGTCGTTCTTCGCATCTCCGATAACGCCTGTACGGATGTCGTTGCCGCACCGCCAGTCCAGTTTGATTTTGCCGGAATCGCGGTAAATCACAACGAGGAAATCATCAAACCCGAATAGTCCTATAGGCTCTGCGTAGTGCGCATACGGCGTAAACTTGTGCGATACAGTGATGTTCGGCGGGTCAATCTCCACACCGTCACAGTCGGAAATCTGTCCGCTGTCAATGGTGTCCGTGCGATTGATACCGCCCCAGCCCCATCGGAGAATGCTGTACCTTTTTTCGGCAGAAGGCAGAAACGAATTGAGGTAGTAATACTCTTTCTTATCTGCCATAGCGTTCGTTCCTCTTTGCTGCCCAGATTTTCAACGATTCAAGCTGTGTGTTATAGTCGTTCAGCCACTTGGCGGACAATCCATCTTCGTTTGCAATCTTGTACGCTTCTCCGCGCATTTTTGCACCAACAAGGTCAAGCCATTCCATAGGAACCATGACGTGCGCAGTTTTGGTTTCTTCCGTCTTGATAGGCGGTCGCTTGCGGTACACCACAACAAGCTGTTCTGCGTAAATCGGAGCACGTGCGTACAGCTTCCCGTCGTATTTCGTGTAATACAGCGGCTTTTCCGGATACTCATGCGCGGCAGTCTCGCCGGAACGCTCCAACTCAAGGTAGTCGAGAAACACAGTCACTACATCATCAAATGAAAGCGTATCGCAGTCACTTGCTACAGGCGCGTCTGAAAGATTGAGAACCACCTCGTCAGACTGGTTAACCAAATCAATACGGAGAATGTCATACTCCTTGAACACTTCGGTGTAGAGTATCTGCTCCACCGTTGAAATCCATCTGTACCAGCTTGCATCGGGAATCACAATGGTAATGTCCGCTTCGTCTTTGACAGTAGCGATAAAATCCTTTGCCGTGATACCGGAATCGTACATATCTCACACTCCCATAAATCGTTTTCCGTGTACTCTTGCTCCCCATACGGTCTTGTACGCATAGTCCGCTTCGGCAATTGCGTCTGTGCGTCTGTCTGTGTCCTTGGTCAGCAGAAACAGAATGTTGTCCACCACAGCAGGAAAGTATTCATCGTACACCGGAATGTCATCGTTCACGGAATACGGTTTCTGGTACGCAGTGGTGTATACGAATTTCTTGCCGTATTTGCCCTCAAGGAAGCGAACTGTGGTATCCAGATGTCGCAGGAATGCCGGTTCTCCGCACGGGTTTTCCGCGCATATCCGGTCAAATATCTCTTTTGTAACCATATAAGCAAGGCGGGGCAACGGATGTGCTTGCTTGCATGACCGTTGCCCCCTTTCTCCTGTTTAGATTTTTGCCTTGTTATTGTTGTGCCGATTAGCTGCCTGCCGTTGCATCGCAGTTGTACAGCTCGATGCAGCCACCCGGATTGTAGCAGATCAGCTCCATGTAGTTTGCAAGCAGCGCGCGATACTCGGACGTACCCGGCTGGAGTACAAATACGGAACCGTTGTAATCGCAGTAATCCCAATCGGTCTGCCGCAGCTCAAACGTGGAGGTGTCAACGCCCCACATCTTGGTAGACGGTACAAACTGTTCGTTTACAATGGTGGTGATCCGGTTTCCGGTCACAATATCGTAGCCGACTGCGCCGCCGTGGAACTGCCGCTTTTCGACAACGGTATTCGTGGAGGAACGCATGTACTTCTCATACGCTTCATACGCCTTGTCACCCGCCATGATGAGGTCAATCTGAACGCCGTTGTTGCGGTTCGCCATGCGTACTGCATTGGTCAGTGCGACATCGTCAATGTCATGACTTGCGTCAATGGAGCGCGGTACGATAATCGGATTGTCAGACTTGGTCAGACCATACAGTGAGGTTGTGGAGCTATTAAAGATTGCACCGAGACCAGTAATTTCGCGTTTGTACGAGTTCTGTACGGTCACGAAACCGTATTTGTTGGAAGAAGTCTGTGCAGTGGAAAGCGTAACGTTGCCGGAAAGCGTGATCTTCTTGTTTTTGTGGTCGATAGCCTTAATCTGGAGGGAGGAATGGGAAGCGTCGAGAGTACCATCGGTCGAACCTGCCGCGGAATACTTGTATACGTCCACCGCAAGACCTACCATCATCTTGGAGGTGTCGTCTACGGTAAGCACATTGGTCGCGGACGCAGCTGCGGTTACATTGGCAAGCACACCAGTGCCGTCACCAAACGCCATACGCCCTACGTTCCACTTTGCGGCTTCAAAAGACGCCTGTACATTGTCCATGACCGCATCCACCATCGCACCGGGGTTACCTCTACCGAGACGGACAGTCTTTTCGGATACGCGCATATCGACATACGCATCCTTGGAGGTCAGCACAAAGTTTTCGTAAATCGGCGCGTGTGCGTTCGGGGTGGCTACACGTTCCTGCGACATACCAAAGCCGCCGCCAATACCGATACGCGCACCAAAACGTGCTTCATTCGCTGACAGTTTGGTCTTCTTGATCTTCTCCAGGAACGGAGAAGCCTGAATGTTGAGTTCATTGTTGTACCAGGGGAGAACGTCCTCCACAAGTACTTTCTCGATGTTGATTAAATCCTGGGTTTTCTGCATGATTTTTACTCCTATCTGTGTAGTTTGTGTATTTGCATCTGATCAGATGTATTGTGTCTTATCGCGCAAAGCGTCTCATGGCTCTTTCGCGAATGTCTTCAAACGACTTCGGCTTGCTCTCCGGGATTGGGCTTGCATTGCCTGTGCCGGAGGACGGTGCAATAGTCGGGATTTCGGCGTTCTGCTTCTGGATTTCTGTTGCGCGTTTCGTTTCCAGAGCTTTCATCACCTCGGGGGAAGAGAGTGCCTTCTGGACAAGCTCCTCTGTGGTGATCTCATGCGGCTGTAAATTGCTCATGCCGCGGTCGATAAGCCCTCCGAGCATATAGCGCGTGGCTGCATCTACTCCATTGAGGACAGGTGTAGCTGCGATAATGCGCTCAATATCCGCATCGCGGTCTCGGAATGATGCAAAGCGCGGATCGGCATAAATCGTAGCCTTTGCAGCATCGTTTTCTGCGATTCTTCGTTTTGCTTCGTACTCATCCCGCACCGGGGCGATTTCATTCCGTGCTGCTTCTGTGGCTCTGCGGATGGCGTAATCCACTACAGACTGCTGCCAATCCGCCATTTTCTGCGCCTGTTCTTCCTCCGACATATACCGCATACTTGCAAAGTCAAGCGTGGGTGCAATGTCTTCTGCGGTCTGCTGCGCCTGTGGAGCTGCTTCCGGCGTAAACTGGCTCATAATACCATTTTCAGCCGCCTGAGACTGCTGCTGCATGGCATTGCTGGTCTGCTGTAGCTGTGCCTGTAGCTGCTGATTCTGCGCCATAAGCTGCTGCACAAGCATCATCAGGTCGCTGCTCTGATTCGCGGGCTGCGGCTGATTTGCCGGGGGAACGTTGTTAGTCGCGGTCTGTTCCTGTGGCGGAACATCCACATCAGGTGCAGCCGCCTGAGGTTCCGGCTCAGTCTGCGTAGCATTCGCATTTTCTTCCTCCTGTGCTGCGTTTTCGGCTACTGCTGCCGATTCTTCGGCGGCATTTGCCGCTTCGTTGGCTCTGTCCTCGCCCATAAGAGCTTGCTCCATGGCGGAGCGGATAGAATCCATAGTCACTTCTTTTTTTTCGTTATTGTCCATTTTGCGCTGCACCTCCTTGTGCGGCTAACATCTGCTGCATCATTGCGTTTTGCTTTTGCGCAAGAGCCTGTTCGTGCGCGTCGATATGCGCATCAAATGCGGCTGCATACTGCGGCATAGCCTTTCGCAAGAGCCTGTAATCCATCGAGAGCGCGTATTTTTTGTGCTCTTCAAGGTGGATTGCATCATCGTCATAGCGGTAACGCTCCGGCACAACGCCCTGATCGAGGAAAGCGTTTTCCCGCGCGGCGTTTTTTCTCTGGAGCTCATCAAGAGTGAATGCGTCTCCCACGGCACTATCGCCCATGAACAGCTCCCGCGCACGTTGCTTTGCGGATTTGGATAGCTGTCCGTTATCGTCCGTAAACGCACCGAGCTGCAATGCCTGAACGAAGTCCTGCCGCTGCTGGTCTTTGCTGTGGCGGAGTTCGTTCTCCGCCGTGTACCGGATGTCGTATGAGTTAATATCGTCCGCGCACCACGTGTAAACATATCCTGCATCATCAGACCCGGCAATCTGCATCGTGCGGTATCCCGAAGAATACTCCTTGTTGAGCCGCAGCCAGATACGCGCCATTGCAATAACAGCATCACGGATATTGTCCGCAGTCAGGCTCATACGTGTGTTGTCTATCTGCCGCAGATTGTCGATGGCAGTACCGGACGTAACACCTGACGGAGTAGCCCCCACCACCATGAGCTGTGAAACGCCTGCAACATACTCCATATCAGACGCAATATGGTCGCGCTCCGACAGCACCGTGGACGGGAGGTCGGGATACTGGAGGAATGACGGTCTATCGCCTACATTGCGGTAAATAAGGATTGTACCCGGCTCAATGCCTGTTGCGTCCAGCTCATCCAGATTGGAAATAGACCCCTCCGGCGCGATAAGCGGATTTGCGGCAATGGTGTCGACGTAATCCTGTATCTTGTTGACGATACGGTTGTACGTCCTCTGGAGCGGTATCAAGTCCTGAATCGGAGACTTCCCGAAAAACTGCCCCGCCACAGGCTTGGATTTAACCGCAACAATAGGCATTTCACCAGCCGGAAGATCGCCGTAATACACGATTGCATCGCGGATAACGATAACCAATCTGCCTTTGGGATAGTCTCTGGAGGGATTCTCAAGGTACGTGACTACCTTTTCCACGTCCTCCACCTGCTCCTTGCTCATCCCAATCGCTATATTGTTGCGCCCGTGTCCGGTCATGGCGTTTTCCATCGGTGTGAGGACGTATGTCTCCATCATGCGCCCTTGCAGCTTGATACCGTACAGGTCATATATCTCGCCCACGTCACGCACCTGCTCAATGATGATGTCGTGCTGGTCGCGTATCTCCTGCACACAAAGCGACGCCGGGAACACCTCATAGGACGATACAAGTCCAAAATCAAGACCACCTGTGCGGATCGGCTTCTCCGCTCGAACAATCTCACCCTGCTCATCGTAGACAGCACCCTCATTTGCGATTAAATCGCCCTTGTTAGGGTCCCAGAACGACAGCGTGAATGCCGTCCCGGTCAACTCTGCCCACGAAATCAGCTTATCTGTTTTCGCCTGGAAATCCGTGTCTCCCTGACAGTACGCCAGCAGTTTGGTGGATACCTTTGCTTTGGCGTAATCGTCCATCTCTGCGGAGCGCGGCTCAACCACCATGTCATAGTTAACCGATTTGAGATTGGCGTGTCGCGTCTCCATCAGCGGAGCAATGCGATTGTAAACTCTCCGCTCATTGTCCGCCTTGGTTACGTACTGCTCATCATCGATCCTGCGCGATGCAATGTTGATGTCGCAGTTTTGGTGACCGGCTAAAAAGTTTGCATTGAGCGTCCATTGCAGCTCCAACACAGCACGTTCGCTACGCCTGTGCTCAAGTTCCTGCATGATGTGAGATACAAGGTCTTCTTCATAGATTTCCGTTCCGTCCGCATCCACCGCTGCGGGAGCGTCCCTGCTCCTCTGCTGTAGATCATCCTTCGGCGGCTTTCGCCCGGCGAATATCTTGTCAAGCAAGCTCATCTCTTGCTAATCCTCCTGTCGTTGACATACGGCGTAATCACGCTGTGACGGCTTTTTTCGGCGGTTTTTGTGGGCTTTTCCGGCGCATCAGACAGCGCGCCACGAATCGCTCTCAGCTCCCGCACCACTACAGGCATAATCACCGTCACCATGCCGAGCTGTGCCGCCAGTACGATTGCGACAGCCACCGCCGTTGCAATATCACTCATTCTTCGCACTCCTGCGCTGCGGCTTCACCGCTTCCGGCTTCTTTTCGGCTTCTTCCGGCTGCGGCCAATCGCGGAGCAGCTCCAACGATGCAGACAGCACCTCTTTCGCCTTGTCCTTGCCTACCAGCCGCACATATGCTTCCAAAAGATCCGCAAGACAGTCCTCGCAGATAAAGGACGGACTCCATCCGAGCGTACCTCTGTGGTAGATGAGCGTCCGCCTGTCGTGGCATTTGTCCGTGCTGCACTCTCCTGCCCTGCCTGTGGAGTAGAGATGCAGCTCCAGCTTGCCGTGCTTTTTACCGTTTGTATTTGCATTTGCCATTGTATTTACCTCCTGACGTGAGTTTGGATGCGGTTTTTGGCGAATACCGCCTGTTTGTGCCTGTCTATCATGATTTCCTCCGTCGTTCGCGTGTCCTGCTCTCTCGGAACACTGGCGCGTGACACACAAAAATAGCGTAAGCTGTCCGTGAGATGTGTAACTTCGTGCGGCTCTTTTGCTGCATCATTGCAGTTTTTTTCGTCCGCCTTGATTGTGGACAAGCACCGGATGAGGTTTTTACACGTTGAGAATATCTTAAGCCGAGCCGTTTTTCCATCGCCGGACGGATCGGGAACAGGCTTGAGCCGCTCATGAACCTGCATCCACCCTTGCACACGGTCGTTGCTTGCCTTGGTGAGATATACGCCATTGTCCATGTATATCTCCGCCATCGTGCGCCCTGTGTCCTTTGTCCTGCTCCACATATCCGGTGGTGCATATGTAATGTAATCCTGTTCTCGCGGCTCGGCATCGCGAATCGCCTGTGCAGCTTGTGAAACGATAAGCCCTGACTGGTATACCTCACCGATAACGTATGCTGTATCGTGTGTGTCTATGGCGATATATAGGCAAGCCAGCGCGTCCAGACCGTAGTCTATCGCGCGGACGATCTCCCAGTGAGAGGGAATGGAGAAGGGTGTGCAGACGTGGACTTGCTCCGAGAACTGCTCGAAGAACACCGCTCCGTCCACTCCCCAATCGCCGGCACCGGAAACACGATACCGCTCAGGCTGCTCGATCCGCATCCTCTCAAACTCTGCTTTGTCCTCGTCTGACAGCCACTCGTTACACTGGTATGTTGTAGTCATGGCAAGCACATCTGGGTCTTCACGGTCGAAAAACCGCGCCTTAATCCAGGTTGACGATGACCAAGGGTTAAACGTAAGTGTGATCTGGCGGTAATATCCGGGCGGCAATTCGCCCATCATACTCTCGCACAGCTTGTCAAAATCGTCCTCGCTCTCGATCTCGTAACACTCCTCGCACCAAAGCCAGCACATTACACCTACTTCGCACGTGATTGAGGTGATCTTCAGGGGATCATCAAGCCCACGAAAATATATCTTCTGACCGGTGGGGATGTATCGTATCTCCATCGGGCTCTCCTTAACGGCAAAAAACTCATCCAGCCCAAACCTGTGGATTGCCCATTTGAGCTCCGCAAAGCAACTGTCATGGAGGGTGTTGTAGTATCGCCGCACCACCAAAGCGTTAGAAAGAGGATACTTAACGATCTGATATATCAGCTTGAGAGCCTGAGTTTTTGACTTTTTGCTCCGGCGCGACCCTTTTATCGCAATATAGCGGCATCTCGACCGCCACATCTTGCCGTATCCTCCACCAACGATCTCCGGCAGGCTAATCTCAGCCATCTAATTTATCCTCCCCGCTGATCACCACCGGCACACCACCCTTAATATCCTGCTCCTGCTTTGTGCTGTAGCCATAGCCACCCATCCACAGAGCAGCCAAAGACGGAGAAATATTGCCATCCTCAAATAAGCCGCGCGTCTCACTCTCGCAAAATGCCGTGATTTTTGCTACAGCATCCGCAAAATCGGGATTATCGGCGTAATTTTGGTACCATGCTTGCGGAGATGTGCCGCAATAAAGGCAAAAGCTCTTAATTGTAGGTGATCTCGGACTTGCAACAACAACGTCTTGCGGCTGCAACGTGTCTTTATCTATGATCGTCTGCACCTTGGTGTGCCCTAGACACCTCTCACTGTGGAGGTATTCATCAAACCGCTCCAACATATCTTCTTCATCGATCCATATCTTTCCGTGTGTGCTGTCTGGAGCAACATACAGCTTTGTTTTTGCAACTTTAGGCATCTTATCACCCCCTGTCTGTATCAACGTTGCATCACCTTTTTTGTAACCATAACCGTTTGGCTATAAATCCAACCCAACCTATAAACTGTATCTATCTTTTGCTATACCAGTTTTGTTTTGCGAAGCTCTCTATACTATACCAGTTAAGCAACTGCAAGTCGTTGCTGTGTAGCTACATACCAGTTAAGTAAGCAGGTATCTATAGATCAGCCCCCGTTATCTTGATCCCCGAGCGGATATAGCTATACCCCTGTAATCGAGAGGATAGCTGTATCAACTGGATCAGCCCCCGTCAGAGCCGTCGCCCGTCGCTTAACACTCCCTTGCAATGCAGCCTGTCACACGCTCTCAGTCCACGTGTAGTCTGCAATCCCACAACCTGAGCCAACCAACCCGATCTGTTTGTGATGGTGATCGCGACCATCTGACGGGTGAAACCGTAAGGGAGTCCGTTTTCGTCCGGCTTGTTTTTGCGCATCGGTGCAGTCGACACCTCGTGCAGTTTTGGGAGACGTGCGCGGCTTCGGTCTCGTTATGTGGCGAGATCACTCCCGCTTTGTGCCTATATTATACCACTGTTTGGGTATCTAAAAAGTGACATCTTTTCTCGGCACTTCTCCGTTATTCTGCACAAAACAGTTTCTTCAACGTTGGTTTCTTTGCTTAACACAAGATGCACAGTTTTAACCACATCGTTTTGTGCAACATTTTCTCAAAAACTTTTGCAAAACCTATTGACATACTGATAGCAGTATGGTATAATATAGGTGTCAAAAGGAGAGAGCGAAAGCAACTCCCCCCCAAAAATAAAAAACCGCTTAAGCGGAACAAAGGAGAAAAATCATGAAGAACATCAGCATTAACAACGGAGCAACCTACACCACCATCGAGGACGCACTCGCCAATTGTAGCTGGAATGCAATCGTACAGATGATGGATGACGAGATCAGAGAGCAGGTGGCAAGCGCAATCGCACCCTGCACCAACGAGGAATTTCTCGCGGAGTATCTCCGCAGAGCAAGCGATGATCTGATCATCGGCTAAGCGCAGAGCGACCGCTTCTCGGGGATTGAGCACATCAGTCCCCAACCACCCACACAATAAGAAAAAGGAGATACAAAAATGGAAAAGACCGCATCGATGCGTCCGATGAGACTGTAGTCCTGCTCAAGGCGGCAAACCTTCTGGGCGTGTATGTCCGTGGTCCGTGGGGCGCGACCCACGAAATCTGAGAGGGCAACGCTGGCGGAGAGACGTTTGAGGGGGTGCTTGATATCGCAGCCGCAAAGCTCCACGTCCGCATCTGGTGATCGACACTGTAGATCAATTCACCGAGCCGGAGCGGTTATTCTCCGGCAGAAAAGGAGAACGAAAATGAAAACCGTAACCAACAAGGACGAACTTATAGAAAAGGTAGCATCGCTGCTCGAAATGATTCAATCCGACCGCAAATACATGGGTGCAGAAATTTTCATCCGGTGCGACGGGAACACCGCACGTGCCAATTATGGTTGGGGCGTGTGTAAATTCTATGGGGACCTTGTGTATACAAGAGATTTTGTGTATACAACAGACGGTTCCCCATCTCTTACCCGCTCGGAATGCGAGGAAAAGGCGCGTGCTATCGTAGATTGGTGGATTTCTAATGATTAGGTATGCCCAATGCCTAAAACGATCATCACCACAGTGACCTGCCAACAGTGCGGCAAACAATTCACCGCCGGAAAATATACGCAATTCTGCCCTGACATTACGGAAGTCAGGGCATTGGCGCATCAACGAGGAGTATGCCGCCGTCGCAAGAAACGTTTCTGCCGCAAGATCGGATGCGTCTACACATGTATAGATTAAGGAGGATCAATGATGCCCCGCAAGACCCACACATCAACCGCAGTTAAACAGAGGTATATCGACAAAACATATACTTCATTCTCAGTCCGTCTCCGCAATGATACGTTCGCCGAGATCGACGCATGGTTAAAAGATCGCGGAATATCTCGTGCAAAATTCATCAAAAAAGCTTTTGATATAATGCAAAACAATATTAAAAGCGAACAATAAGGAGTAAAACCATGACTTACACATCTGCAAGGCGTGACACGACACGCGTTTGGCATGAGTAACGCCACCATCGAGTTCCCCGGCGACAAGGCTTGTGAAAAACTCCCTCGCATTGTCGTAGGCGGGGACGCAAACGCAATGATCGAATGGATCGACCAACACACTGAGATCGACAGGCGCGTACCGCCTGTTTTATCCGGTTGGTTTGTAATTGAGCTCCAGCAGGACGAGTACAAAATCGTAATCTGCGTAACGTACACCAATGATAAAACCGCTTTCGTTTTTCGCGCGTCAATCAACGGCTTACGCGCCGTTATAGCCAGCATGGACTACGCAAAAATAGACAATGACGGGATCGCGATAGTAGACTCCCATTACTCAACAGGCGCGCTGAGGACCTATTCCGAAGAGTGGCTGCAACAATTCGCAATATTCTCCGTCTACGTCATCATCGCCGTACAAGCCTATATCCTATACCACAAGCCGGATGTAATCGAGCAGGTGGTAGACGCATCCGCCCCACGCAAAACGCCCGATAATGCCCACCAGAAGAAGCGGAGAAAGAGCGGGAACGTGAAGATCAAGAGCACCGTCCGCAAGCTGATCCGCATCGACACGCGAGAACTGCCGCCGAGAGAGTACAAATACAAGAAGCTGGCATGGATCGTCCGAGGACACTACAGGCACGTTGGGAAAGAGAAGAAGCTGAAATACATCGCGCCGTTTACCTGCAATCGAGGTGGCGCGAAAAGCAAGCCAAAAGCAAAAACATACGAAATCGAAGAACCAAAAAAGCAGGAACCGTAAAGCACCTGCTTTTTGCATTCAATGTCCTTTTCGCCACTTTCGCATCATCCGACAATCTTTTCCCCCTCAAATATGGTAAAATATGGTATCCCACAGAAAGGAGAGCCATATGAACCGTATTCAGTACATCCGTGAGATCAAGCGGCTGCTTGCTAAGTGTCCTCTGCGCGCACTCGATCTCGTCTACCGCATCCTCCGCAGCTCCGTGAGATGATGTAAGCGGTGCCGGTCCGGTACCGCTTATTGCATAGACTTCGGATGGCGTTCAATATCATTTTAATTATTTTTCTTGCTTTTTTTTCGAAATTGTATTGACAAAGGCGAAATGGTGTGGTATAATAGCATCAGTCAGAAACCGAAATCATTTCAAGGGGGTGATAACATTGAAGTACGCGAAATTGCGCGGTGCAATACGCGAAAGACTGGGTTCAGAAGGTGTTCTTGCGGTGAAGCTGGGGATGAACCCAGTAACACTCAGCAAGAAACTGAATGGGAAAACAGACTGGAAGAAGAACGAAATCGAGAGAACGCTCGAATATCTGGTTATTCCGCGTTCGGAAGTGTATGACTATTTTTTTAGCAATTAAAGTTTCTGATTCGGAATCAAAATCACACGGAGGTTAAAAATGAACGAATTAGCAATCAAAGTCAATTACGAAAGCAACAAGCCGACAGTATCCGGCAGAGAGCTTCACGAAAAACTGGGAATCAAGACAGCATACAAAGACTGGTTCCCGCGTATGTGCGAATATGGTTTCGCGGAGGGTGAAGATTTCAACCCGCTCAAAAATGAGCAGGTTCGCGACGAAGGCGGCAGAGAGGTGACAAGGACTATCACCGACCACCAGCTTACAATCGAAATGGCAAAGCAAATCTGCATGATCCAGCGTACCGAAATCGGCAAGCAGTATCGCGAATACTTCATTGGTCTCGAAAAGAAATGGAATTCTCCGGAGCTTGTGATGGCAAGAGCCTTGAAGATGGCGAATCAACAGATAGAGCGCGTGACAGCGCAGCTCGAAACCGTCAACGCAAAGCTTGAAGAAGCCAAGCCGAAGATCGTGTTTGCAGATGCAGTGAGCGCGTCCAAGACCTCCATCCTGATTGGTGATCTCGCTAAGATCCTCCGGCAGAACGGCGTGGAGATCGGTCAGAAGCGGCTGTTCGATTGGCTGCGGAAGAATGGCTATCTCATGAAGAACGGCACAAGCAAGAACCTGCCAACGCAGAGATCCATGGAACACGGTTGGTTTGAGGTGAAGGAACATGTGGTGGTTACGCCATCCGGAGAAAACAAAATCACGCGCACCACAAAGGTAACTCCGAATGGGCAGATTTATTTTATAAACAAGCTACTTGCGGAGAATATCTCTGAGGAAGCAGATGGAAAGGAGGCGTGACCATGGAAGAATTTCGCAGCAGAGTATACACAGACAGCCCGCCATACGCGGACTTTCCGGCACCACAAAAATTTGAGGCGATAAAGATCATTATAGCGCGGCGGCTGAAAGAACATCCGAAAGCGATATGCTCGTATTCCGGCGGCAGCGACAGCGATATTATGATTGACCTGATCGAGCAGGTTCGCAAAATTTATAGCTTACCGCCTGTTGATTACTGCTTTTTTAACACGGGACTGGAAATGGACGCGACGAAACGGCACGTCCGCGAAACGGCGCAGAAGTACGGCGTGGAAATCCGGGAGTATCGACCCAAAAAGAACATCGTGCAGGCAACGCGGGAGTATGGGCAGCCGTTTGTGTCTAAGATCATGTCGAAGGGGCTGTCTGGTGTGCAGCGAAAAGGTATTCCGCTTTCAATCGCTGATGAATATGCGAACGCGGAAGACAAGGCGGCGAAACGTCAGGAGCTGCGCGAACGATTCCCAAAATGCGAATTCGAGATCAATTTTTTGTGCGGCTGCAATTCCGCAGGAGAACCACTCCACAATACACAGATCGTCATAAACAGCAGCAAATACATGCTCGACTTCATCCGCGAAAACCCGATACCATTCAAGGTGTCCAACAAGTGCTGCGACATATGCAAAAAGACCGTTGCGCACAGCATCAATAAGGGATATGAGATGGTTATAACGGGAGAACGCAGGGGAGAGGGGGGGATTCGGTCGGTAACGAAAAAAAGCGGCACACCGATGTGCTTCTACGAAACAGACGATGGAACGTTCAGGCTTCGTCCGCTCTACTACGTTTCCGACGGCGATAAATCGTGGTACAAAGAGTACTACGGAATACGATACTCCGATGCATACGAGGTATACGGTCTGAAACGAACTGGCTGTTGCGGCTGTGCAATATCCGCAATAGCAATACAGGGCTTGGAGCTTATTCGCCCGTATGAACCAAACGTTGTGAAGGCGGCATGGAACATATTCGGGGATAGCTACAGATACCGCGAGAAATACAACGAATATCGCGCAATGCGCAACGCTCAAACGAAAGCAGAAAAGGATGGGCAAATACATATTAACACGGAGGATGCGGAATAATGAAACCTTACATCAAGCATGACAGATGGGGCGATCCGGTGTGCTGCGATTGCGAACACGCTTTCCATGACGGAGAACGCGCCATGATTGTCGACAACGAAGTGATCTGCTGGGATTGCGTCGAGAAGTGGGCTGAGGATGATCTTGCCGACCTGCTCGACCACATCGCCAGCGGAGACGCAAGGACCATATTCGATTGGCAGGTAGACGAGATTTCGCGGGATGCCACAGCAGAAGAAGAAACAGAACGCCGGGAAGAAATGGAGATGATAATGCATGACTATCACTGAATTAAGAGAGCGCACAGACGCGATTCTGACCGCTGTTGGCGCATTAAGCATGGTTGGCGGTATCTGTACTGCCGCAGGGGTTAAGTACCCCGTTAGCGAATCTCCTGCGCTCTGGATAGCCACCGTAGCCCTGTGGACGATTTCAGCCGGATGTGCAGCCGCTTGCCTGACAAGCGACGCAAGACGCAAAAAAAGCCGAGACAGAAAATGTCACGGCATAATGCGGATGGATACCGATGGAAGATGGTATACCGAGAGATGACCGCCCAGAAAAGAAAGGACGGGTCGCAAGCATGGAGGACTTACGACCCTATGAACCATGGAGAGAGCGAGGGGGAATCGCTGTTTCCGGATATAGTATACCACACTTCCGGGGAAAAGTCAAGCAATCCAAGCCCAATGACAGGCACAGCCATAGACGGCACCATAACCCTATGCGGCATGAGCATATCCGATATGCCGATTTTGGTGCGAAAGGCAATCACCAAACTATGGTTCTACGAACACAACGAACACAACGAGATATAGAGAGGTATTAACATGTGTACATTCAGAGATCTTCGCGCCGATGAGGTTGAGTGCCGCATCGGTCAGGTTAACAAGGACGGGAGAGGGCTTTCACTCCTGCTCTACAAAGATGCACGGTGTGATATGAACATCCTTGATGAGACGGTCGGAACGCTCAACTGGCAGAGAGAGCATTACGAGGTTAAGGGCAGAATGTACTGCCGCGTAAGCATCTGGGATGAAGCCAGAAACCAATGGGTGTGGAAAGCCGACTGCGGCACAGAATCCAACACCGAAGCTGAAAAAGGTGAAGCATCCGACAGCTTCAAACGCGCCTGTGTGAATTGGGGCATCGGCAGAGAGCTATACACCGCTCCGCGCATTTGGATTTCGGCGAACATGTGCAAAATAGAGAATGGAAAGTGCTATGACAGGTTCGATGTTGTGGACATGGTAGTGCGCAACAAGGTGATCGTTGGTCTTACCATCTCGCGAACGGATAAAAAAGGAGAACGCATTATCGCGTATACTTACGGAGAACACAGCCAGACCGCACAGAATAGCCCACAGCAGCCGCAAGCGCAGCCCCTACCAACTATACCACAACAACAACAAAACGCCGCACAGCCAAACGTAGCGCAGCCTACGCCACGCAAAAGGCTGATGCAGCTTTTGGAAGCACGAAACATTGACGTGCAACAGTATATGGCAGCAAATAACCTATCCAAGACCACGCCGGAATCCGAAGTAGAGCGGATGATTAAGGAACTCGAACAGCTCCCCCCGGTACCGTCAGAGGGAGCATGACCCCATGAAGCCAAAGCGGACTGCACATCCGCAGCGGCTCCGTCTTACGGTGCAAGTCCGTAACCGATGAGCAGCAGCGAAACGGAGAATACACACAAACCGAAAAGGAGAAAGAACAATGGACGAACAGAAGATGATCCCAGAAGAACAGCAGGACGGATTCAAGATCGATTCCGATTCCAAGGCAGAATGGGCGGTAAAGCGGATCAAGGAAGCAGAACGCGAACAAAATCGCTTGCTTGCGCTGATCGATGAGGAACGCGCCGAGCTGGATGTGCGGGAAAAGGAAATCCTCGACAATTACGCCAAAAAGACGGATGGTCTGAAAGCACTACTTGAGGAATACCTCCGCGCGCAGTACGCCAAGGAAGAAGCAAGAGAGACGAACACGCAGATCACCTATCAGCTTCTCTCCGGCAAACTCGTATACAAAAAAAGCGGTCTGGAGCTGAAGCAGAACGCAGACGTGCTTGTGAATTGGTGCAAGGAACACCTGCCGGATGCAGTCAAAGTGACCTACACACCGAAATGGGCGGAGATTAAGAAGAATATCAAAGTAGTGGACGGTATTCCGGTGTACGCGCCGACCGGAGAAGTGGTGGACGGCGTAGAAGAAGCCTACGTGGCAAGCAAATTCAATGTGGTATGAGTACGGAGACAACAGCGAAACTGCGTGACATTACGCAGGACGTAAAAACAAGGCGGTATGTGCTGACACTGGAGATGCAGGACGCACCAGCCGCCATGCGGGTATGGGATGAGCTGCACGGAGATGAAAAAATCTCCGTCCGGCTGTCCAAGTACCGCAGGAAACGCTCCCTGGACGCAAACGCTTACGCATGGACGCTCCTTGACAAACTGTCTGCATGTTTGCGCATCCCGAAAGAAACGCTCTACAGGGGCTATATTAAGGACGTAGGTGGCGTATCCGATACAGTATGCGTCAAAACCGAGAGTGTGCCGAAGCTGTGTGCTACATGGGAGAAGAACGGCATCGGATGGCAATGGGCATCGTTCCCCTCATCCACAAACGGCTACACCAACGTAATCCTGTACTACGGCTCCAGTACCTACGACACAGCCCAGATGGCGCGATTGATTGACCTGATCGTGCAGGACTGTAAGGCGCAGCACATCGAAACGGCAGACCCAGAGGACGTAAAGAGCCTGCTGCAAATGTGGGACGAAAAAGTGAAAAGGAGATGATAATATGGCAGAAAGAGGCTTCAAAGGGATTTGGATCCCCGCTGAAGTGTGGTTAGACGAAAGACTGAATCCGCTTGAAAAGGTGATACTCATGGAGATCGACAGTTTAGACTGCGGCGACAAAGGGTGTTACGCAAGCAATGAGTATATCGCCGGATTCTGCCAGTGTTCAGAATCAAAAGTAGCACATGCAGTCACTCGCCTTGTTGAGCTTGGCTACGTATCCAGAAAATCGTTCGACGGAAGGCAAAGAATCTTGCAAAGCAGACTTGCAAAATTTGCAAGGCAGAATAGCAAAGTTTGCAAAGCAGACGTGCAAAATTTGCAAGAAAGTAATATAGACAGTAATATAGACATTAGCAGTAGTATTAAGAAAGAATATAAAGAAAGTCCGCAAGATAGCGATTTTACGGCTGCTGTAGTGGATTACCTGAACGAGAAGGCGGGAACGCATTATAGAGCTGGAGTACCCAAAACACAGTCGTTGATCAAAGCAAGAGCGAACGAGGGATTCACGGAAGCAGACTTCCGAACGGTAATCGACAAGAAGTGTGCGGACTGGATCGGGACAGAGTACGAACAGTATCTTAGACCTCAAACTTTGTTCGGAACAAAGTTTGAATCGTATCTGAATGGTGTACCGTACAACAACAGATGTCAGACGCAGAAGAAGCGACCTGCCAACGTTCCGGATTGGGTGCCGGATGAAGTTGTGAATCAGCCGGACTTCAAGTGCATGGATACGCTGCTCAACTATCCGTCGTATGGTATCGTGACATATGTTACAACGGCTGGTCAGTACGGCACGTGGGAACCAGAAACAAAGGAACGTGCGGATAAAATCCAGAGTGACTACAATGAGTGGTTGCAAAAGAAAGGTGGCGTAAAGTAGAGTGGACAGAGCTATGCGCGACATTATCAGCGCATCCATGGAGAATGCACGTCCAATGCCAGGTGATTACCCGGTAAATGGGATACTGTACTGCGGCAGGTGCAATAAGCCGAAAGAGAAGCGCATAGAGTGGGTGGGCAAGCCAGTCACCGTTGGTATCATGTGCGACTGTCAGCAGAAGAAATACGACGCGGAGGAAAAAGAAAGACGCGCACAGAAAATAGCGATCAACCGCATGAGAGCTTACGGGAACGAAAAGATGGCATCCAAACTGAGCCAAAAGAATTTCGCCAATTGTAATCCGCAGTTGTGCAACGAATCTGCATATGAAGCCATCACGGATTATGCAGATAACTATGACAAGTACAGGCAACAAGGGAAAGGGCTGCTTCTGACGGGCAGTGTAGGTGCAGGAAAGACCTACGCAGCACTCTGTATTCTGAACAAACTGCTCGATGAATGTCACACAGGCTTGTTCACAAGCTTCTCACGCATAGCGGACGATCTGTTTACGCTTAGAGAACGCAGAGAATACATTGACACGCTTACGGATTATGACGTAGTGGTGATTGACGATCTCGGCGCGGAACGTTCAAGCGAATGGATGATTGAACAGGTGTATTCCGTTGTGGATGCATTCATCCGTGCGGAAAGGCCGATGATTATAACCACCAATCTTCCGTTCGCAGAGATCAACGACTGCAAGGACATATCCAGACAGCGCATTTATTCCCGTATCCTCGGCAGCTGCAAAGTCGTGACATTTTCCGGCAAAGATATGCGAAAGGAGGGAGCAGCCCAATGAGCAACAGCAAATGCCACTTCAGCCTTGCAAAGAACCGAACGGAAGCGGATATGCCGACAGGAGGTATATGTGACGTTCCACGGTATCCATGCAAGAAATGCCGACACTATTCCGTATGTACGAATATGTACTGCGAGAGTTTCATCCGGTTCTACCGTGATTTCATGGCGGACTTCCGTGCGAAGCTCGGTGTGGCACAACCAAAGTCACTGGAACAGATTCTTTCCGAGGAGGATTAGCCCATGATTCCGCTTATGCACAAGCCTTGCCAGCCGCGCGTAACCACCACGAGCATCATCACCAAAAAGGCATACCGCGAAGAACATCCGGAACGATTCCTGCGCAAGGATACCAAAGAGGATATATCCATCTGCCTGAACTGCACAAGAAAATCTTGCAGCGGATCAAAACGCTGTCTGCTGAAACGTAAAGGAGAACAGAACAATGTCAATCAAGATTGAGAACACCGTGTATCCGTCAATGCCACAGTGGCAAGCGGCAATACGCGGCATGAGAAACGCCAAACGCAGCTGGGGCAAATCCGACACGGATGATACCGGAATCGGAGAAGCCGACCTGAAGCTCATGAGAAGCCTTGTACAGGCAGGCTCGTCCCATCGGAAATTCCTCCGTATGCTACCGGTCATCACGGATATCACAGCACCGTCCTATTGGGTCGCGGAACTGGATACTTATAAACTCGGAACCACAAGAAACTCGTGCAGCTTCATGCACACAGGCACGATGAAACCGTTCACAAAGGACGATTTCAGTGTGGAAGACGAGACAAAAGAAGCCGGGATCGAACTCATTATCTGGCTTTTGAACATCCTGCGCGACAATTATCTTGTCTCCAAGGATGAATCTGAATTCCGCGAGATAAGAAACCTGCTGCCGTCCGGCTACAATATCCGCTTCACGTGGAGCGCAAACTACGAAACACTGCTGAACATTTACAATCAACGAAAAAATCATCGTTTGCCTGAGTGGCATACATTCTGCGAGTGGATTGAGCAGTTGCCGTATTTCAAGGAAATCTGTCTTACAGAAAAGGAGTAAAAGAAATGATTACAAACCAAACAATCAGCGAAATGGTGCGGATTATCCGCGAATATGACAGAATGTGCAACACATATGAATGCGCTGAGTGCAGAGCAATAGGTATCGATTGCAATTTTGAAGCCAACAACAAAGACCTTGCAAAACTGATACAAATTGTTGATGCATGGAGCATAGAACACCCAGACAAAGAGCAGCAAGTAGAAGTAAAAAAAGAGCAGAGCTGCGGGAACAACGCACTGGAAGAACGTGTAGACCATCTTAAAAAATGCTTAGATGAGATGAACGAAAAGCTGACTTGCTTCATCAATGACACGGTTGATGAAGTACAGGCAATCAAAAAACACGCCGAACATCAGGACGAATTCATGCAGACAAAGTGTGTACACGTGGATTCGGAGGAAGTTGAATCCATGAACGAACCGAAGCGGACGAACAAGGATGTGCTGCTGGCGGCGTTCCCGAACATTGACACATCGGCTTGCCCGAAAGTGCTTGATATGAATTACAAATGCGATAAGCTAAAACTTTGCGCAGTGTGCAAACACGAGTTTTGGAATGCGGACGCGCATATTGACTTTCGGAGGTTGAGAAATGACAGTACCTGTATTGATTGCGTTGATTCTTTCGTTGATGGCGATTATCATTAACTCGAATTATAGGTGGTGGGAATAGAGGAATGACAGCAGCAGAGGCATTAAACAAACTCGTAGATCACCTTCTCGGAGAGAATTGGTATTCAATCTACATGAACACCGAGGATGTATACACAGACATTGTGGATACGATATGTAGCCGCTACAGGGGGAAAAAAGAAGATCGAGTGACAAAATGGCGCCGGCGGCATAAACGCTGTGCATTCTGCCGTCATCTCGAATATCTGGATAATCCATGTGGTATATCTGCATACAAGTGCCGCGCGAAAGGAAAACTCGTGCACGAATGGTTGCCGAAACCGTTCTGTGTATTGTATGAACTGAAAATTCAAAAAATAGATGAGGAAGTGCAGCAATGACAATTTACAAAGTGTTAGGCGAGACTTTTGTTTCGAGAAGTGATGCCACACGCAAGTTGGTCTATCGCGAAAAGTACTTTATCCCGAATGGTATTACGCGCGGTTATCTGAAAATGGGGCACATGATAGTGTATTGCGGCAATAACAAATGGAATGTTGTAGAAAGGGGCTATAGCATTCCTGAAATTAATAAAATGGTCGTTGTTGGTAATGTTGAATATAAAGAGCTGACGGCGGCTGTGGCGAAAGTGGTTCTCGAAAAGGTGAAAAAAGCCGAAACTTTTCATATTCTCATGGGTCTGCATAAAGGAGAAATAAAAAATGGATAAATGCCCTATTTGTAATAATCCGATAAACATGTGTCAGTGCAAGTTTGGCGGTAGCGCACATCCCGATAGAGGGAACCGTATCGAGGTTGTTGTAGATCACTTGTTCCTATTTTCGCCGGAGCAAGTCAACCACATTATCGCATTACAAAAATGGTGGAACATATCATACGGAGATAGAGAACGAGAACAAATACACAAAGAGCTTGTTGCTGAATATCAACCCCATTAACGCCAGAAGGAGGGCAAGAATAATGCCGATGCGTGACTACGAAGATCTGAAAAACTTAAAAATCCCCGCGGAACAGGAGAGGATCATGGACATTATCTGCGACGCGTGGGAGGAATGCAGATCAACCGATTGTCAAAGTGAATGCAAAGACAATCAGGTTTTGCCATGCGATCACATCCTGTTCGCATGTACCGCGCTGAAATATTCCAGGAAAATCCACGAAGCGGGGTACGCCCCAGCCAAGTGGATCGATGTCAATGACCGCATGCCGGAAGAATCCACAAACACGCCCGTGAATATCGTGTGGAAGAACACAAACCCGGCTCCATATTACGAGAACATCAAAAACAAACCGTATGTTGGGACGGCGTATTACTACAACGGGAAATGGTGGTGGTTATCGCCGGTGTGCGAGGATTATCTCGCAGAGTACGGAAGAAGCGATGCAGACGAAGTGGAAGAGGGCATTGTAATCACCCACTGGATGCCGATCCAAGATCCGCCGGAGATGGAAAAATAGAGAGGAGAATTGGCTATGAAAATGAGTGATACTATCGGCAAGATGCTGAGCAAGGATCCCAAAGACCGTATGTGGGCGGAGTATTGGCAGACGAAAATCAGGTACAGTAAGCTGAAGGCTTTCGCGAACAGAATTGAAGCGGCAAGATTGCAGGGAAAGCCGGAACCGCAGCACTCATGCTCATACGACTTGTTGCGCAAGCAGCAGTCAATCATGGGTGAGTACCTGCACGTGCTTGAACTGAGATTAGCAATAGACGGGATGAACATTGACATAGGGGAAACAGAGAAAACGAAGGAGGAATAACCAATGGGCAAAGTTGTCAAAAAACTGTACCAGACGTGCGACTTCTGCAAGAAAGAGTACGAACTCACCGGAATAGATAGAAATGGGCAGCAAGCCACGTTGAACACCATTGACCTGCCGGGGTACTCTCGCTGTGGCGGGAGTATGAATGCACCAACGGTTATAAGCGGAAGTATATGCGATTCCTGTATGGAAAGGTTGAGAAAGATTCTCAAGCCGCATATCCGTTTGGAAACATTCGATTACGGTGGAGGAATCATTGAGTGGAAAGAGGAGAAACCGGAATGAACGCCTATCGCAACTACAAGAAGAATCAGGGTCTTGCAAAGGCAAGAGAAATCCTTGACGATAACATGGACAGGTACATCGAACACGTAGAGCTGCTGTTCCTGTACATCATGAACGTGGAATTCAAACACAAGCCGAAAGACCTGTACAAATTCGTGGAGGTATTCCATGAGTATCTGTTCCACTTCCGCAAGCGGTTTGTGCTGGAAGGAGACGATACACGGCTGTACGGAAAGGAAAAACGCATGGACGTGTTCGCGCTGCGGGAAATTCTCAAGGAAATCGGGTTCGACTACGATGAAGCCTGTGACAGGGCAAAGAAACTTATCGATGAGCATATGGAGGAAGAAGCAAATGAACATCATGATGAATGAGACTGCGTATATGCCGACCCGCGCACACGCTGTGGACGCAGGAATTGACCTGTACGCGCCGAAAGGAACGCATACGGTTATCTATGCTGGAGGCGCAGAAACCTTCGATACAGGCGTTTCTGTGCAGATTCCGGAGGGATGGTGCGGTCTTATCGTATCCAAGAGCGGGCTGAATGTGAAGCACGGCATTCTCTCCAATGGGCTTATCGACAGCGGATACACCGGAACCATCCGTGTGAAGCTGTACAACCACGGCACAGAGCCGTTTGCGGTAGATGGCGGCATGAAGATTTCGCAGCTTGTTGTCGTCCCCTGCATGATTGACGAGCTGAAGGTGGTGGAGGAATTTCCCGAAACAAAACGCGGGGCAAACGGTTTCGGTTCTACAGGTGCGTGAGCATGGACAGGAAGAAATACCTTGACATGTGTAAGGAATGTTCAATGCTCCCGAAAGGGGCATTGGGCATCCCGGCGCACGTGCCGGAGCATCTTATCGTCAGGCACGATGGAATACCGTACTACCCTGTTTCCTATTCGCTGGGATGGGATGAGGGGAACATCGTACACACGGCAGTGCTGCACGACCTACGCCAGAACAGTGTGACAAGCGTAAATTTATTGCAGTTGGAGGACGAAAATGAATAGAGCTGATATTCTCGAAACAGCAAAAGAGATCGTGACAAGCGACAGAAACAAGCAGTACGGCGAACCGGAGGACAATTTCGACACCATTGCTTCCCTGTGGAACGCATACCTTGTCGGCAAGCATTCTGATGGGACAGTGATTACAGCAAAGGACGTGGCTCTTATGATGGTGCTGTTCAAGGTTGGCAGAATCCTTACGTCAACCACCGTGAAAGAGGATTCCTACATAGACGCAGCGGGGTATATCGCTTGCGGATATGAATGCGCACAGAAGGAAGCGGAACGTGAACGGAGACTGGAAGCTGCGATGAAGCATATTTCGGAGATGCACAACGCACACGATATGCGAGCTGCCTATGAAGAATGAGTTTGTGATTCCGTATCCGGCAGCATCCAAAGCCAAATCACAGTGGTCAAAACGGTTCGGGCTGAACGGATTCTGGGCAGGGAAACCATGGCAGCAACGCAAGAAAGACGCGGACACATGGCACAAAATCGTATGGAATGAGCTAACAAAGCAGGACATTCCGAGGAAAGTATTCCCCTATCCGGTGCGCATTCGCTTCTGGTTCAACGACAGACTGGATATTGACAACGATTCCATCTACGTCAAGCTGACCATAGACGCGCTCAAAGGCTGGATGATAGAGGACGATAACAAAAAATACGTGAAAAGCGTAGAGATGAATTGCCACGAGGAAAACTATATTCTCGTGAGATTAGAGAGGTACTAACAATGGCATCCTTCAACTTCAATAAGGTTATTCTGGGCGGCAGAATCGCAAGAGATCCCGAACTGAAAACTACACAGTCCGGTTTGTCGGTAACGCAATTCTCGATTGCCGTGAACCGCAAATCTACAAAGGACCAGCAAGCACCACAAGCAGACTTTATCAACGTGACGGCATGGCGAAACACGGCGGAGTTTATCACCAAATTCTTCCGCAAGGGAAACTCTATCTGCATAGTAGGTTCGCTCCAGACACGCTCCTTTACAGACAAGACAGGAGCAAAGCGCGAAGTGACGGAAGTAGTAGCAGATGAAGCGTACTTTGTGGATTCCAAGCAGGAGGTATCCCAAACGCCGCAGTGGAATGCCACGCAGAACGCACAGAATGACGCACAGCAGTATTACGTGCAACAGGCGGCTACTTATGCCACCACGGTACAAATGCCGTCACAGGGCAATGTATTGCATTCTGACGCACACAGCAAGCTTGAAGAACTGAATCAGGAACCGGCATTCAGCACAGACGAGGAATTGCCGTTCTAAATTATCTATCTGGAGGTACACGTGGAAGTTGCCGATCTGAGAAGATTTCGTTCATACAGAAACTGGATACTTGCGCACGGGAAGACAGAACTGTATCATGAGCCGGAGTACAATGAGCTTTTGCAAAAGGTTCTCGGCTTCATCGACAGCATACCGGACAGCATGGTTCGCTCCATTGCTTATCTGTACTACGTCAACGCATCAAGCATCCATTTCATTTCCGGGATAACCAATTATAGCATTCGGCAAATACTGAGGATACGCGACAGAATAGAAAACAAGGGGAAGGGACGTTTTTGACGTCTCTTCCTTTTGTACATATTAACGGAAAACAGCACACAAAAGATGTCACTTTTTTACGTTTGTAATATGGTATCATATGTGTGTACAATGAAAATTATGCCACAGGAGGTAAGTATGGCAAAAAGTAAAAGATACAATCCGTATGAAGATGCAAAGAACATCCTGCGGAACAAGGGAAATTACCACACCGCAAAGCAGATGGGGATGGACTACGAGCAGTACAGGCAGGCGGCTGTACCGTATTACCAGAACCTTATCAGAAACGGATATGAAGACCTCGCCCAGAAGTTTGCGGACAGCGACTATATCAAGGCGCAGGAACTGTTTAATGGGTTAAAACCGGACACAACCGTTGACGATTATTTTTCGTCTGTAGCCGCAAATGCGCTCGATAACGCATCCAATCCGCAGCGTTCGCAGACGGCAAATGACCTGTGGGACGCATACAATAATAACAACAACCTTCTGAACGGCGAACTCAAGTATGACGCAAACGGAAATGTGGTGGGTGGCTTGAATCTTGACTACTACAACACCGGAAAAAATCAGCTTAGTTACCTGAACAATTTCGACATTACCGCACAGCCGTATTATCAGGGTATTATGGACGCATACCAGTTAAAGGGGAATAATGCAGCGCGTGGTGAACAGGCTTCCGGAGCGGCGAACAATGCGGGCAATATCGATTCCTACGCACAAGCGAACGCCAACAGACAGCAGCTTGCATTCACTACAGCCGGAATCGAATCTGCACTTGCAGCAGCAAACCAGAATCAGGCAAACTGGCAGAACGTTTACAACAGCATGGCAAACCGTCTGACTGGAATGGAGAACAGCAACGCAAACACGCTGAACGCATTCCAGAACATCTACGCAACAGATTCTGCGGAGCGGCAGAACACATTGAACACCGCTGCCAGCCTCGCGCATCAGGAAATGCAGGACAAAATCAACAAGTACCTTGCGGATGTTGGTTATGATCAGGCAATTTACACAGCGGATAAGGAGCTGGAGGGCAGCAAGTATGCTTCTGACGCAAATACACGTGCAGCACAGATAGCCGCAGATGCAGACAGATACGCCGCAAGCCAGAACTACGCCGGAAAGGTATACGCATCTGATGTAGAAAAGGCGATTGCAGAGATGAATGCAAACGGTACGGCAGGGGAAGGCTATAAAGGCTATGTTGTCAGTCTGGATGGCAGTACTGTAGTTACAGCAGATCAATTTGCGCGACAGGTATACGATGCATACAAGAGCGGCATGATTCCGAATATGTCCAGCAAATACGATTTTGAAGCATTCCTGATTGAGAACGGCATTGACGATAAGACAGCGGAAAAACTGGCGGACTACTACCTTGACCGTGACAAGAAAATGTTCGACGAAAATCCGGCATCCGCGAACAGTTCCACTGCCAATTCAGGTGGGTCTAAAAGAGGCGGTTTAAAGAGTGTGCTTGACAGTTACAAATCGTACAGACCGTAACGGAGGTAAATATGGCAAAAGATTACGCTGAAATGCTGCGTAAGGCGCGTGAGGGGTATGCCGCTGCAACAAGCGGTACTACCTCCGGCGCAAACCAAAACGGAGCGAAAGACTATGCAAAGATGCTGCAAGACGCACGGAACAGGGTACAGGGTATCCAGTCCAATAACGATGCGGACGCTGCACAGAGAGCGTCAAATGCGCGTACAGTGGCAGCACGGTACTATACCAACAACCTACAGTATCCCGGAACGGTGAAGAAAACGCCGGAGCAGCAGTCGCACGACCGTGTTGTGTACGCAAGACAGCCGGCAGTACAGCAGCAGTTAAAAGAGAATGCCGATAAACTCAGAGCGGGAATGGAATTTAAACAGACAGACGAATACAAAACCGGATTACAGAACAGAATGTCCGGTGCTTCGCTTTCGCGGTCACTCGCTCAAAACGTGCCTGTTGTTGCTCCGACCAAGGCTGATGAAACGCCAGTATCGAATACTGCTCCGACAACAGAAGCGCGAGAAGTATACAAAGAAAAACAGGAAACGCCGTATCTGCCCGGTTTGCGGGAGAACTCTGTCGCTAAACAGATCGGATACTTATCTGAAATAGCGGCTGCCGCTGTGAATCTTGGCGCAGATGACTTAAAAGGTGGCGTGAAGGATCTGTTCAATCAGATTACAGAAGGCATTGCAAAGGGCACAGAAACAAAACAGGTTGGAAAAGTCTCCTTGCCTTACGGAATTAAGAAAAGCACAAAGCCGACGTTTAGAACGTATTCCGAAAACAAAGAACTCGGACTTGACGATGGGAGTAATCTCATTAAGTCCATGTTAAAAGCATCGGAAGACGCTTGGTATCTGAACTCAGACACGGAAGAAACACCAGCCGAAAAACGCATTGCTGAAATTGAAAACAAGTACAAGTATACCAACAAGAGCGATGTGACGAACTTTCTTGCAAGCGCGTTGTCTGGAACAGGATACGGCACGCAGAATATTGCAGGGTCGCTCGTTTCCGGCGGCGGTCTCGGAAACCCCATTTCAGCAAGCATGACCTTGTTCAAGGGCATTCGCAGGAATATGCGCGACGCTAAAAGAATGGGGTATTCAAAGGATGATGCGGTCAGTTATGCCACACAGCAAACTTTAGCCGATACTGGTCTTGACGCGATTTTGAACGCTGCCGGTGCAGGTGTGGAACAGGTCGCAGGAAAAGCAATCGCCAACATTCCGAGCGTGTACGCAAGAGCCGCGGCAAGAACAGGCGTGAGTGCATTGAGCGAAGCAGCACAATCCGCTCTCAGCAATATTGTGTCTGTCGCAAACCAGAAAATGACCGGAAATCCCGACGCGACAATTGACTGGAACTCTGTTGCTCGTTCCGCCGCGGTAGGAGGTTTCAGCGGCGCACTACAGCAAGGTATCATCGAAATTGTCAATCTTCCTACGAACGCGCGCCTTGCCAAAAGGGACTATGCAGTCGCGGAAGAATACATCAAACGCGCCACCCATGTCGAAAGTGATGCAGAAGCGGAACAGATGGTTCAGGTTGGCAAAAAACTTCTCGAATACGTGGACGATCTTGCAAATGAAGGAACATCCGAAAGCAAAGCCAGAGCAAAAGGTTGGAAAGCATACAAGGACACCATTTCCGCAGTCGTTGACGATCTTGAGAACTACGGGGATAGAATTGTAGTAGATTTCGCCGAAAAATCCGATATTGTCAATAACATTATAAATGCGCCGAAAGCGGATATAGTGGATGGAACGGCTGACCTTGTGAACAAGGTCGCGGAGAGCATCGAGCCAAACGAAAACGCCGTAAACGCAACCATTGACTACATTCGAGACGAAATCCAGAAGAAGCAGAACGAAATCACCATGCAGACAGACCCGGTTCTCAGACGGGAAACGGAAATAGACCGTCTTGCCATTATCGAAATCGAAAAAACGCTTCGGAATAAACGTGCGGAGATCGAGAGCGCGCGAAAGAAGAAACTGGAAGAAGCGGATGCAGCGGAAACTCAACCGAATACACCCACTCCGACTGCTGAAACCGAAAAAACCGTAGAAACAAGCGAGAAACCGTTGACAACGGAACAGAAGGATGCTACAATTCCGGTAGAGAACGCAGCGCAGGAACAGCCCGCGTCGGAACAGGGGAAAGCGCTGGAAGCACCCACACAGGAGACGCAGAAACCAGCAGCAGAAAGTATCCCTGCCACAGACAGCAGAACCAAACGCGCCCCGAATGAATTCACGTTGAAGCACGTTGTGAAAAAGCACTCAAAAACCGGAGAAGATTTGGACGTATACCAGATCCCGAAGAACCTTTCAAGCAACGAATACGCACGTCTCAAAAAGAATATGGTCGGAATCGGTGGCTACTACAGCAGCTTTGTAAAAGGTTTCATCGTACCGCGCGACAAAATCGACCGTATTGAATATTTCGCAGATGTGGAAGAAGAAACACCAGCGCAGATAGCGCAGCAGGGCGAAAAGAGCGGTATTCATGTTGCACAGGTGGCAGAAAAAGCAGCGGAAAATACTGCACAAGATTCCTCCGAAACAGTAGTGGACTCCGCAGAAGCAAAGCCAATAGTAGAGATAAACAAAGAATCCGGTGGCGAAACAAACGAAGAACAGGCAGCAATCGTGGACGGTTCTACACCTCCTGCGAGTGAAACGGAAAAAGCAAAAACAAAAATTAAGAAAAGTGTAGAAACGGCTGGATTTAATTACAAGTCTCAAAACGCAAGAAACATCGGTACAGAGATAGCGAACGGCACACTTTCTTTAGACAACATTGTGTATGGTGGAAAAGTAAACGGTTTCTCTGACGAGCAACGCAAGCATTTTGCAGAAACGCTGATAGCCGGATCATACACGGATGCGGATACGATTCATACGAAGATACCGTATGATGGGACATTCGACATAAAGAACAATCCAACTGTAATCGGAAACGCGCTTGATGCTTTGAAAATCAAACTCAGTTCCGCCGAAAACGTAGGAGGAAGCTCGAATGCGAACGTCAAGAAAATAACAACGCTATTCCAGAATGCATACAAAGTTGTTTCAAGCAAGCACGATGGAACGGATTACGTAACAGACGGCGGTATCCTTATCAAAGTATCTCCAGAAAACCTATCAGAAATTCGCAGTGCGTTAGATACGAAAGGGAAGATGCAGGAAACGCAGCGAGATTTTTTCAACATGTTCGATTCTGACAATATAGAACTTCTGAAAATACAGCCGCGAAAGGCGTATAAAATTCCTGCTTCCCAAAAAGGCGGGGGAATTACAGTGGTATCGTTTGAAACGCCGGACGGTAAAGAAACGCTTTTTGACAGCAGATATGTAAAGACTTTTGACGGAAAGGAAAATTTTTGGGCGGCTGTTAAGTACAAACCTACCGGGGATAAATATTCTCTTGCAAGCGTTGATAAAGACGGAAACATAAATGGTTTGATATTGCCGCTCAATGTTTCGTCCAGAAGCAACTATGAACAGTTCGCTTTCAATTCCAAGAGTAAACTATGGGCAGGAAAGGGAGCAGAAAACACATATACAGGAGAAAATCATGTTCAGAATATCGCCGCTACGCTTCAAACGCAGGAAGAACCGCAACCAGAACAGCCAAAGCAACAGGTTGTTCAAGAAACCGCACAGCAGGTTCAGCAGGATCAGAATAAACCCGCTTCCACGCAGATTTCTGATTACGTTCTCGGCAAACTGACGAACAACGGAAAAATCACCACACAGGAACTGCAAAGCATTGCCGACAAAGCGCACGGCGGTACTATGGCAGAGGGCAAGTATGATGTGAAAGCCATGACAGATGCAATGGAGCTGGGTGTTAACCGATACATTATCGATACCATATCCAATGCACAGTCTGATTTCAACTCGCCGAAAGCCGAAAAGGCGGTGGAATCCCTTGACGAGATCACGGAATCCATTCTGAACGCAATCCCTACGCAGACAAAGCGTTCCGAGGAACAGGTGTCGCTACAACAGTTTTCCACTCCACCGAACATTGCCTACCTTGCATCTTGGGTTGCCAACATTGACAACAAGGATACCGTGCTGGAACCGTCTGCCGGAATCGGCGGTCTTGCGTCCTTCGCGAAAGCGTATGGTGCGAAGGTGTACGTAAATGAACTGTCGGAAAGCCGTTTGGAAATGCTGAAGCAGCTTCCTTTCGATGGATTCTTCAAAGAAAATGCGGAGCAGATCAACAACATTCTGCCGGATTCTGTCTCTCCCTCTGTTGTACTGATGAATCCTCCGTTCTCATCCACAGGCGGAAGAACGAAAAATTCCACCAAAAACGCAATCCCGCACATTGAACAGGCACTTCTCCGCTTGCAGGATGGCGGGCGGCTTGTTGCCATTGTTGGCAAGGGCATGGCAGACGATACGCCTACATTCCGTAATTGGTACAATGAACTTCGCAAGAAGTACAATATCCGTGCAAACATCGGTATTGACGGAGAGAATTACAAAAAGTACGGTACAACATTCGATGTGCAGTTGCTTGTGATTGACAAGACCGGACCGCAAACCGGAGAGACCATTACAGGCACTTACAAAGACCTGCACGAAATTCCAAAACTGTTGGAGGGAATAAGAAATGACAGAAGTCGAGAAAATCAACAACTCGAAACTGGGGAAAGTGGTCGGAAAGATGTTAGAATACATCGGGGAGCCGACGCACCTAAAGAACTCGGTGTGGCTGATACAATACGTGAGAATGTCAGCGGACATGATTCTGGCGTTCCACTGGGAGTATCCGAACAAGGAAATTCTTCTGGATCGGGAAGAATTGTTGCAGATACTGAAAATCCCCAACACGCCGGAATCGTACAGACAGATGATGGAGGAAGTGGACGAGGAAGAAGTGATACAGGAATTCGAGAACGGTCTACAGACGCTAAAGGACTACATGAAGAAGTATCCGAACGCGGACGAGGAGATATGGCTGTTCAACGGGGAGATAATGCAGGACACGATATTGACAGTGACGGCAGCACCGCGAGACGAGATAAGCCGAGAACTCGCGGGGATGAACGACTTGGACGCGGAGATGTAGCGGAATCCGCTAATCAGTATCATAAGGCGGAATTGGATTCATCGGAGGACAACGGTACATACGCTACATACACTCCCGAAAAGCTGAATATCAAGGGAGCGAAGCCCCATCCGACGAAGCTGGTAGAATCTTCTGCAATGTCTTCTGTTCACGCGCCAGACTTGCATTACGTTCCGAACCTTGACCGCGATATTATCACTAAGGGCGTTTTGTCCGATGCGCAGCTTGAAGCTGTCATGTACGCAGGACAAGCACACGAAACCGTCCTGCCAAATGGGGACAGAAAAGGATTCCTTATCGGTGACGGTACAGGCGTGGGCAAAGGCAGAGAGATTTCTGGTATTATTCTCGACAACTTCAACAGCGGAAGGACGAAAGCTGTGTGGGTCTCTGTATCATCTGGGCTTGTAAACGATGCAAGACGAGACTGGGTTGACCTTGGCGGCAAAGAGAGTGATGTTATAGACTTCTCGAAGGAAAAGGGTAAAAAAGGCGGCATTGGTAAATTTGACAAAGGCATCATGTTCGTGTCGTATGACACCTTGAAAAGCGGGAAAAAAGGTGGAGAAACCAATGCGGATATAATCGCCGATTGGTTCGGGAAAGACTTCGATGGCGTGATTGTGTTTGATGAAGCGCATAAAGCCGGAAATCTGATTGCAGAAAAGACGGGTCGCGGCTCTAAAAAACCATCACAGAATGCCATTAAAGCCAACGATTTTCAGAACTCCCTTAAAAACGCACGTGTTGTGTATGCGTCTGCAACAATCGCCGATAAGGTCTCCGGGCTTGCATTTGTATCTCGCCTTGGGTTATGGGGAGATGGAACACAATTCAGCGGCGTGGACGATTTCGTCGGTAAGATAGGTGGTTCTGGCATGGCGGCGATGGAGCTTGTTGCACGAGACATGAAAGCTACAGGTGCATACATATCAAGAAACTTGTCATACGATGGTGTTGGGTACGAAAGGCTTGAACACACGCTTACGAAAGATCAGATATATATGTACGACACAATGAGCGAAGGTTGGCAGGTCGTTATGCAGGATGTCGATAAGGCAATGCGTATCACCGGAAACAAAAGCAAGAATGCCGATTCGCAATTGTGGTCTTCCATGATGCGCTTCTATGATCAGGTGCTTGTATCTATGTCCATGCCGAGCGTAATCAGAGACATAGAAAAGCAGCTGGCTGACGGGAAGGCGTGTGTTGTGCAGGTTGTAAACACACAGGAAGCAGCACAGGAACGTGCCGTTGAAAAGATGCGCGCGGACGGAAACGAGGATTACGACAATCTCGACATTACTCCGAGACAGATTCTTGAACAGTACCTATTGAACAGTTTCCCTATCGAACAGTATGAGAAATACATAGATGAGAACGGCAACGAGCAATCAAGAGTTGCGCGTGATTCAAATGGTCAGCCTATCATCAACAAGGAAGCTGTGGCAATGCGCGATGCTTTGTTGGAGAGGATAAAAGACATAAGCATTCCAGAGGGTCCGATTGATATGCTTATCAATCACTTCGGCAAGGATAGAGTTGCGGAAGTATCAGGCAGAGACAGAAGATTCGTCAACGTCACAGATGAAAACGGTAACATAAGGCGTGTAGAGGATGTACGTGGAGACGGGGCAAAGAATGGCAGTCGTGCAGCGAACGATGCAGAAGCAAAGGCATTTCAGAACGGTGAGAAAGACATTCTTATATTCTCCGCGCAAGCTGGCGGTACTGGATACAGTTATCACGCAGATAAGAGGGCGAAAAACAGTCGGCAGAGAGTTGGGTACATCCTGCAAACCGCTCCAAACTCGCAGCTTTTGATGCAGACGCTTGGCAGAATCCACCGTTCAAACGAAGCGTTCCCGCCGATATACAAACTCGTCTCCACAGACCTTTCCGCGCAAAAGCGTTTTGTGACTTCGTCCGCAAGACGACTTGAACAGCTCGGTGCGCTAACAAAAGGGCAGCGTCAAGCAAGCGGGGGTATCTTCTCGGCAGAAGACAATCTGGAAACGGATTTATCCAGTGACGCGCTTCTTGCGTTCTTTGATAGGCTTGGACACGGTAAAATTCCCGGCATGGATCCGAAAAAGATACTATCGAAGATGGGGTACACAAAGTATTTCTATGACGAATACGGGAACTTCAACCTCAACAAAGACACGGGTTCGAACGTAACTCGCTTCTTGAACCGTATACTTGCGCTCGGCGTGGAAGATGGTAACAGAGTATTCGACGAATTCATGGACATTCGTCAGGCATACTACGAAGCCGCAGAAGAAGCCGGAACGCTCGATACTGGTATGGAGAACGTGAAAGCGGATAAGCTGGACATTGTGCAGCGTGAAACCGTGTACACGGATGAATCTACCGGAGCGGAAACGCAGTACGTACAAGCCAAAGTGTACAACAAGCCGACCGTTATCCAAACGCTGGACGATGCAATGGCATACAGACCGCAATTTCAGGGAATCCGTCGCATGGAGGATGGCAGTGTAAGAGCTGTGTACAGAATCGCAGACCAGACCAATTCATTTGGCGTTCCGGTAAAGCGGTTCAGATTGCAGGGCGCGAACACGGCTGTATCCAACACCATGAGCGAAAAGAACATGAATGCGAAAACGGAAGAAATTCCGAAAGCAGAGTGGGAAGCCGTGTGGAAAGAAGCAGTCAAGGATGTTCCGGAATACAACGAAAGCGAACTGCACATGATTACAGGTGCGCTCCTTCCGGTATGGAACAAGCTGCCGCAGGATGGAAACATCAAGGCAATGCGTATCACTGCCACGGACGGTACGCAGTATCTCGGTAGAGTGATACCGCCAAAGCAGATTGACGCAGTTTTGCGCAGTCTCGGCGCAAGCAAAAGCTCCATCAAGAAGCAGTACACAGGAAAGGAACTGTACTCTGCTGTCATGGACAAGGCGCAGGCAGTCTCGTTTGATGGCTTGTATGGCGCAACATGGATGGTTTCAAGGAGACGCGTTTCCGGCGAAAATCGTTTGGAGGTAACAGGCAGAAACCTGTTCGCGTTCAAGGAGAAGTATCCGGGCGTTTTCACAGAGACAATCCAGTACAAGCAGCGGTATTTCATACCGACCGGAAGCAAGGGCGAAGAAATTCTCGGTAAACTTGCGGAAAATGGCGTGCGCTCCGTCGGGAACCCAGAACCGGATGATGTGGCGTACTACTCCAAGACACAAGGAAACTGGGGTTCTCGTTCTGGGAAAGACGGTAAACTGTCCATGCCGAAGAATATTTCCGACATCTACAAAGCCGCGAAAGAAATTTTCGGTATCGCAATCAACTCTGGCAAGGTTAAGAAAGGTGCGGAAGGTGTGTACAACACCCACGCAAATACCATTCGCACAAGAGTGTACGGTGATTTACCGACAATCGCGCATGAGCTGGGGCATATGTTCGACAAGCGATACAAACTTTCCGACATGGAATCCGTGAATGAGCTTGTGAAGAACTACAAGACAGACCTTGAAGAAGCAGGATACAACGAAAGCCTGTATCCGAAAGAAGCTGTCGCAATGTATTTCGCCGACCTGCTGCATGACGGAGAATATGCACAGCAGAAGAATCCGCAATTCAGCACTGCATTGTTCGAGGCAATGAGCGACATTGACAAGAACAAACTTGCCGACTTCAAGCAAATGACGGAAAACTATTTCCGTATGGACGATAAAGAGCGACGCAGAGCGCAGGTGCGGTATCGCTACAAGGATAAGTCCACGATGGGTAAGGCGAAATTCCAAGTGGAATCATTCCTGAGAGACCCCAAAGGATACATGGGCAAAAGAATCCGTGATTTCATGCGCGAAGTCTTTGATGATGTGTTTGAACTGAGATATTTCGATGGTGCGCACACACTGGCAATGCGTGAACGGCAGTCCGACAGCATAGCAAAAGGACGTTTGGAATACGCATTCACGGACAACCACGGTAAGGTGATAGGCAAGAGCTTAAAGAGCGTTCTTTATGAGGGCGATATAACCGACCTGAATAAGAAAGACTTTGAAGCATATCTTATCGCGCGTGTCGCACTTGATCGTCTGGAAAACAACGAGAAAGACCCGACAGCGGCGTATCTCGTGTACGCAGACAAAGACCTCGGCAGCAAAGAAGCACTTGTGAATGCCATTATCGACTACGAGAGAGAGAACCCGACATTCGCGGATACGGCGAACGGTGTGTACGAATACCGTCACAACCTGCTCACTGTAGCTGTGGATTCCGGAATCATCTCCGAAAAACTCGCGAAAAGAATGGAGAAGCAACTGCCGCATTACGTTCCGCTGTACCGCTATGTTGAGGACAAGAACAATGTATCCCCGCTTGCGAAATTCAAGGGTTCCGGCAGGGACATCTATTCTCCGATAGAAAACCTTGCTACACAGACAGCAGCAATCACCAAGGCTATTCAGAAAAATGAGACGCGCAAGGCACTGTTCAATGCCATTGACACAAACGAGGATATGGGATTGTGGGCAGAGAAAGTACCGCCGGATAAATTCTTTGACAGGGTTTCCACGCAGGAGATCCCGGATAAGATAATGAAATTCCTGCAAAGCGGTGGGAACGGCGCCATGACTGACGATGATATGGTAGAGTTTACGGAGGAACTCATGAAGTACATCGGCGGCAGCGTAGGTATGTGGAAGATCAAGAACAAGCAGAATGATAAAATTGTATCTGTCATGCGAAATGGTGTTCCGGAATACTATGAGATGCACGACCCTGGACTTGTGAAGGCTCTCGAAAACATGAACCCTCATAAATCGAACGCTTTCATTTCCTTCATGGGTACGGCAACGCGCATTTCCTCCACACTTGTAACAAGCGTATCCCCGCGTTTCGGACTGTTCACAAACCCGATCAGAGACTTCTATTCCGGATACATCTTCTCCAAGACAACAAACAATCCGGTTACGTACACGATAGACTGGTTCAAGGCGTTCATTGAAGCTGTCCGGAACACGGACGATTTCAAGGCGTATGTTGCGAACGGCGGCGGGTACGTAGGCTGTATCACGTCTAAAGCAAACGTGCTGCGCGGCATATACAAGGATATGGTAAAGCCGTCAAGCAAGCTGAAAGATATTATCAACCCTCGCAATTGGCTTGAATCTCTATCCGGTCTTGCAAATGCCATTGACTCCGCTCCGAGATTCGCGGAATACAAACGCGCATTGGATAAAAACGGTGGTGACGTAATCGCAGCCGTTCAGGAGGGTATGGACATTACTGTAAACTTCCGCCAGAGCGGAAGAACCACCAAGGAGATAAACAACCTTGTTATGTTCAACAGTGCCAGAGTTACCGCCATAGGGCAGAACTCTGAACGTATCCTGAAAAACCGTAGAATATTTGCGAAGTGGCTTACCGTCAATTTTTTGAAGACAGCCATGCAAATTGCATCTCTTGTGCTGTTCTCGAAGATGTTCGATGAAGGTGACGAGGATACATTAAAGGATTATCAAAACCTTTCCACGTACAACAAGTTTGCAAACTGGTGTTACCCGATTGGTGACGGTCAATTCCTGCGTGTTCCGAAAGAGCAAAATGTAATGGCTCTATCGTCCGTGTTGGGCGCAACATGGGAACGGTTCGTGCTTGAGAATCCGGACGCATTCAAAGATATGGATGAATATCTCGTTGATGCGCTCATGATAGCAGACCCGAACCCGCTGAAAGCGGCAGGCAACCTTGTCAGTGACGTCACTTTCTTCGGTACTGTGCTTGATCTCGCCAAGAACGAAACGTTCACTGGCGCGCCAATCGTCCCGAACGGATACCAGTACAGAGCAGCACCGGAACAGTACAACGAAAAGACCTCCGCGCTTGCAATCAAACTCGGCTCTATCACAGGAATGTCACCGTTCCAGATAGACTACATCATAGACGATACAACCGGATTTGTCGGAGATGTCATTCTGAATCTGACAAAGCAGGGCGGAACAACGTTGAAAGATGCGGTCGGGCTGAAAGACACAAGCAAGAAGTCTGTACTGAAAGGGATCCCTGTCCCCGGTGTGGTGTTGCGCGACAGCGTATATTCCACCGATGTTGTCTCCAACTTCTACGACACAAAGGAGGGATACGACAAGCGTTCCGGTTCTTATGATGCAGTAGGAGAAGCCGGCGGGAAATACTCGTTCTACGATACATACGGTTCCTACAAGTACCAGAAAATCGCAGACGTATACAGCAAAGCGAATGCACGTCTGAAGCTTGAAAAGAACGATGAAGCAAAACGTCTGCTGCGTAGAGCAATGAACACGTTCATCCAGTCCGCGAACGATACGGAAAAGACGAAAATGGATGAAAGAATTTCCAAGCTCGCCGAAAATACAGGCTACACCGTTTCGGATATTGCCCCGTACATCGTTGTACCGGATTCCGTGTCAGGGAAGATGCCGGACGGTGTTAAGGTTTCGTATGACCTGGACGGCTACGATCTTCTCGACTACTACACCATGTCGCAACTGTATTTCCAGTATTACTGCAACGACATCATGAACAGCACCGCTTCTGACGAAGAAAAGGCGGAAGCATTGAAAAAATTAAAGAGAGAGGTGAAAGAAGATTTAAACGATATATTCTTTGAGAAACTGAAGTAACGCAAAAGAGCAGGGTTTACACTTCCCTGCTCTTTCTCTGTCTATGCCACTATTTTGCACGACCGGATGAAACGAAAAAAGCCCGCCGCAATGACCAACGACAGGCTTAATTCGAAAGGAGATTTTTATGAAACGAACCTACGGTCACCAAAATGGAAACACGGAAGATTCTCGAACGAAGAGTGACACCAACTCCCGAACTGCTTATAGTATACCACATTCATCTTGGATTGTCAAGCAATTGCCAACGGCACTCGCCCTAATGTTTACAACGTTGTTTCCAACACTTTCCTATGCGTTGCCAACGCTTAACGTAACGCTTTCAATGTTGGGCGAAGTGTTGGCGGCTTGTTTCTCGCTCTCTATCACGTTCCGGTGTTCCTCGATGTAATTCCTCTGCTGCAACGCTTCAATTTGCAAAAAGATAAAAGTGTATCATTTGGGTGGTAATGATACACTTTTTCTTTCGGTTCTCTATTGCAGGATGGCGTACACACTATTCTTCCGTTTTGGTCTTTGCGATATTGGCTATGCATTCATACGGATTGTACTTCAATACCATCACTGCGGAACAGATATGCGCCACTTTCTCCATCTCGTCATACGTGAGAGAGTTGATGTCTATGTCACGCAGCACTTCCATAAACCGATCATACATTTCTCTCATATCTCGTATCCTCATGCCTGATTCATCTGCTCAATGCAACGGCGAAGGGCTTCACGCTCTTTTTCGTTCCTTGCGTTCTCGTACATCATCTGTAGCTTGTCGAGCATTTCCTCCCGGCTTCCTTCGCGACTGTATCCTCTCTGGCTGTGACCGCCACCCTCGCCGTCACGGCTGTAATGACCGCGAACATAGTGCTGCCCACGGTTTGCATAGCTGTTGCCACGTCCGTATGCGCCGCGCGTGTCCGCTTCCCATTCTCCGCCGCGACTATAGCCGCCGTCTTCGTACATCTCAATCTTGTACGTGTTCTTAATGGTATCGGTCAGTTTGTGGATTACGTCAAGGTCTCCGGTGTTCAGTTCGCCCTTGCTTGCAAATTCTTCCAATTCATTGCAAAGGGTATTTCTAAGCGTATCGTAACTCATTCTGTACCTCCTTACGCTTCTCTTGTGATAATCATGTTGGCGTTCTGGACGTTAATAGGCGTTGCTGTGGTGTTTCTGACAGCGACAGTAACACAGCATCCGCGCGGCACGTCAACGAACGTATCAAGACTTACATTGAAGTATTCCTCAACCGCAGCGGGGGTTACAATAGCTGTGCTTGCCGGAAGCGGTTCTCCATTGATAGCAAGAGAAACCGAAATCGCACCCGCTGTACCACCTGTAGGGATGGCGATATTGCCGACGAAACTGACGCGGTATCGCGCTCTACACTGGTTTGTCACTCCACGCAGTGTTGCAATACCGGACCCTTCACGATGAATGACATTGCCTGTATTGCATCCGACGGGTGTTGAAGTGAACAATACATTCTGGTTCGCCGCTACAGTCTGAGCGGAAGCGTTAGTATATTCGGGCATTCTGTATACCTCCTATGATAAAGTAAACGGCAGGACAATTGCCCTGCCGCATGAATCGCACAATCGACAAGGTGTCGAACATACACTATAGGTAAGGTGCATTTACGTTTTGTTATGCCGCGTAATTTCCGCAACAGCCACAGGGATTCCCGAATGTTATGGTCGGATTGCCGTAGCAGCAATTCGGATTCGGGACTACGTATGCCGGGCTGGGACACGGCTTGAGCTGATTCACGAGGTAGTTGCTCTGCGCCTGCTGAGACGCTGCGAGCTGCGCCGTGAACAACTGCTGTTCAAGTGCGGAGATTTTCTCGTTCTTCGTCTCGATTCTCTGTGCTGTGAGTGCATCGAGGATTGCGCGTGCGTTGCAGTTCTGGTTGTCCACGATGTCACGTGTCGCATGCTGGATAGTGTTGCGCGTGTCGCAAGCCTGTGTTGCAAGGTTGTAGTTAACGCCCTGGATGGCTTCACGTGTCTCACAGCAGCAGTTTGCGTCCTGCATCTGCATTGCATTCAACTGCTGCATGAGCGCGGCTTGCTGATTTGCGCGGGACAGTTCCGCAGTCTGGAAACCGTTGTTCATGTTCTGATTTACGCCGGCAAAGCCGTTCAGAAGCGTTGTGTTCATCGCGTAGAAGCCATCACACAAGCCCTGCTGTGTCGCGTCTCCCTTGTGAGCAAGAGAAGCGGTCGCGCTGTCAATCTGCCGCTGAAGCGTTGCGAAATCGCTTGTGAGAACGTAGTTATCGTACGCTCCGCTGTTTGCGTTGCCGCGATTGCCCCATCCGTTTCCGCCCCATCCGCAGAACAGGAGCAGAACGATAAGCCAGAGCCATGCTCCGTTGCCGCCCTATGCGTTCCCATCGTTGTTTTTGTTGCCAGTCACAGCAGCAATATCAGCGGGGGATAAATCTGTACCTACCATTGTTTGTACCTCCTGTATAGTGTATATTCATTCCCTTGCGGGTAATGTTCTTGTTAGTGCGGCAGCATACCGCCTATCTGCGAAAGAATCGTCTGCGCTTGTTGCATCAGGGAATTGCATTGCTCCTGCGTCATTTTCCCGCTGTTCAGAAGCTCCTGTACTTTCTGCTGCGGGTCTCCCTGAAACTGGTTCTTGAATACCATGATTTGTTGAACAATCGGGTTTGCAGCATTCTGGTTCCCGCCGAGTGCCTGAAATAGTGGATTAGCCATTCTTCACTTCCTCCGTTTTCTTTCCCTGTTTCTTGCCCTCGTATTCCTCCACACGAGCTGCAAGAGCCGCAAATTCTTCTCTTGTGACATAATCCTGCTGGGCTGCGTTAGGAACGTTCTGCGGCATTCTGGTGGCTTGTACGCGTTCTGTGTAATCCATAATGCGCATTGTCGGCATACCTGTGTTATCCGCGCTCTTGACGTATATCACCGGCTGTTCGCTGTCCCACAGTGTCACGATAGCACCGGGAGCGACAGGGAATGACTTTGCCGCCGCTTCTCCCTGCACCCAATTGATTCCGTTTTGTGCGGTTTGCGGCTGTGGCATTTGTTGTGGCATTCCCTGTATCGGCTGTTGCATCATTGGGTTCTGCCGCAGTTGCGCAAGCTGATCCGGCATAGGGCTTCCGTAATAAGGTGTGTATCCGTACATATGCTATTTCCTTTCCCAATAGTACATTGGTATCTTGTCTCCGCTGTCCCACGAATCGTACCAGTCACCATCCTTGACACAGACCACGTGTCCTGTCAACGCAAGTATGTATGTCCCTTGTGGGTGTTCTCTTGCGAAATCCGCTACGCTGTAGCATTCCGGGCATTCGTTTGGCACAACATCCCTCACAAACCCGTTGTCTCGCAGGTACGCACCCCATACACAGTTTGCGGATGGCATATCGCACATGGAGTATCCAATGACGCAGATTCCGGTATATATCGATTCCCAATCCTTGTTTGTTGCTTTGCTGATAGCGCGTATCACGCAGTCTCCAACGTTCTTGCCATTGGGATTCGGATTGTAGTATACGTATGACATACTCACCTCCAAAACAAAAAACTCTCTCCCACTGCGTACATTGTACTACAGTAAGAGAGAGCGTTTTGTCAGTGTTTTATCACCGTTTTATCAGATCAAAAATTGCATGATTTTTCGTGCAGCAGAGGTATGCGACTTTGCGACCGTGCTATAACTGTATCCCATCATGTCAGCTACCACACGCAAGTCATCAATCCTCTCCACATAGCGCATTTCCATTACACGTGCTTCTGTCCTCGTCAGCGCGGCGCGGCGCAGGATGGTACGTATCTTATCGCGTTCGCCGATTCCGCGTAGGATCCTTTGACAAGCAACATCATACCTCGGCACATCCTCGCCTCCTTATTCCTCCTTTTCGGTTTCGTCCTTTTCCTTCGGGTCATCTTTCTTCTCCGGTTCCACACCACCGATAGCTGCCGCAGAATCCGTCCGAGATTCCGCGAAGCTGTAGCTTGCGAAAGCCGCGATTGCCATTGCCGCACCGCTGATGATTTTCTCAAGCTCTTCCGGTTTCGCGCCGCAGATCATGGCAATACCCGCCACAAACCCCGCGATAGCCATCCAGAATTTACGGCTCGTCAATTTGCGCACCCAATCGATTTTCTTCATTTTCTGTTTCCTCCGTTAAATTATCGTATTCCGGGATATACTTTGCCTTGATTTTTTCCCTGTTTTCAAACGCCGACTTCGCGAGATACCCGGCAATCCCGCATCCCATCGGCGCGCCTATGTACGTCAGCAAGCCATCGAGCGACACCGCATCCGGCGCACGGATCATCTGCCACACAATCGCCGCCATACCGAACGCGATTCCGGCGAACCATGCGGCAATGATGGCAGATATGATACGCTTGCTGTACTGCTTTGTTGTCCGTCTCTTTGTCATGTTGTAACCTTTCCGAAAGTTAGGCGCAAGTTAATACGTGACGTAGTTGTTGATCCTGCGATTTCCCGTCGTTGCATACTTTCCAGTGTCTGTCTTCCTGACGTAGCTTCCGCCTCCGTCCAGACAAATCACATCGTCAAACTTTTCGCCGCGAATCTTCTTCCAAAATTCCATTCCGTATATGTAGTTTCGCGTCGCTGTTTTGCCGGAGATCACCCATATCTCGCCATCACGAATGCCAAGCCAGTTGCGATATGTAGCGTACATACAACTCTCGTCCCATCCCTGTTTCTTGACGTAGTTGTAATAGTCCACATCGTCACCGTTGCGCACCGTAGGCACACCGGAGATCGCATAGATGGCATCAGACGGCGGCGCGGACAGGTCTGCTACATACACCTTGCCAGATCGCGTCTTAACAAGCGTTGACACCTTGCGACCATGGTATTGCGCGGACGCGTTGTTGTCGCAGCCAAGACGCAGCTTGCCGCCGCTGATATACGGCTTGATATACTGCTCCGCAGCAGGGTCTACGCCGCCAATATCGCACACAAGATTGCCGACAGGGAGCGTAAACAGTGAGCCGGAAGCGGATTTGTAGTTGCCGAAGAATCCTCCGTTAATGTACCTGTCCTCTGGAATGTTCTTCTTCTTGCGGTCGCAGTACTCAATGCTGAAATCATCCGCACGGCAGATTGTCAGACCGTTTACGGTGTAATTTGTTCGCACCGCCGTTTTCGCCGGCTGAACCGTTCCAACGATATTTTTTATACCGAGTATAGCAGTGGGATCGATGGATTTCCCGTTTTCGCGCACATCCAAGTGCAGGTGTGAACCGGTGGATTTTCCTGTCGATCCCTCAATGCCAAGCGCGTCCCCGACTGAAACCTTGTCCCCGCGCGACACAAGGCGTTTGGACAGGTGACAGTAGTAGTACAGCCGCCCGTCCTCGCCGTCTACGCGGACGTAATTGCCCCACTCCGATGTGCGGTTTGTGGTGTCGGTGATGATGATCGACTGCCCCACCACGCCGCCGACCACGGCGCGTACCGTTTTGTCTGTGCCTACAAGATCGATGCCCTTGTGATACACGCGTTTGCCGAACAATGTGCGCCACCCGAACGAGGACGAGACGCGTACATCGCCTTGATATGGCAGTTGCATATGCTCACCTCCTACTCAAATTTAACGCATACATTCTCCTGCTTTTTATATACATCTACATATGCTTCGTTTTTCGCGCCGTTGTACGTGATCTCGTAGTACATACCATCCGGCGCGGGAGTGGAAAGAAGTGCTTTGTTGTTTCCGAGCACCCTGCAGAGCCACACGACATACACATCATCTGGCATAAGCATTTCGCCTGCTGTGTGTTCGTTGTGATACTTTGCTACGATCTTTTTACATTTTTCTTCAAACTTTTTGTTATCCATCTCACTTTTCCTCTCTTTTCTCTATCTCGTCCGGCAGTGCCATGATGTGCTCGTGCTTGTCCGTGGCAACATCGTTCCCGCCGAGCGCGTGGTATGCCTTATACGTGCGGCTTTCCGCTTCCTTGGCATAGTTGGGACAGTATCCCTTTCGGCTGTACTCTTTGTAATTCCGCAAGATTTCCGCGCGGAGCAGGCACTGTACGCCATCCTCCAGTGCGGTATTTTTGCGCTTTGTCATACGGTACCACGTCACGCAGTACGTCAGTACCGACCCGCACACAAGCGGAACTGCCCAGTTTATGATTCTATCGATCATATGTCCTCCGTTTGTTTGGCATTTTTTCCTTCTCTTTATTGCGCCACCAATAAATGCCGAAAATGTTGAATCCAGTCGTGCTGTCCGAATCAATTCCGTCTATTACTTCGATTGTATCGCCCATGTTTTACTCCCGTTATTCCACAGAAATTATATTCCTGTTGTACGGAATTTGGTTCTATTACTGACTTACTCCGCTAACTCCACATACAGTCCCACAAGTTCACTCAGCGCATGGTACACCGGATTCACCGTATCCCTGTTGCAAAGATACAACACACCACCCTGCGTGTAGTACAGCCCGTTTACCAGTGCCATGTTGCCGTCATACGGAATCGGGTCATACTTCGTGCCATCGTGCTGCTCGTCAATGCGCGTGTACATGCTTTCCGTGCCTGTTCCTGGTGGATAGTGCTCCTGAATTGTCAGTTCGGGCTGAATGACAGTATACAGGTCTGCATCTTCGCTGTCGGTTGCCCGAAACTTTGTGCCCTTTTTGACTGTCTGCCCCACAAGCTCGGAAAATGTCGGATAGTATCTGCGCATTCGCAGCGCCGTTTGGTCGTCCACGACAATTGTGTTGATTTGCTGACGGATGAGCAGGGCGGCGACTTCCTCGGCGGTCAGAGGGCGGGTTCGCTCTAATACTTTGGCACGCGCCGCGTCGCGGTCAGCTTGCTCTTGCAGTTCTGCGATTTCTTCGTCGGTCAACGGCGCTGACTCCACGTACTCCCACTTTTTTGCTCGACAGTTAAACGCCTGCATTACTCAACCCACCTTTCTAACTTCACCTTTGTCCCGCTGATAATTTTAAGGCAATCGTTACCGATAGCCATGTTCTCATTAGCACCACCCAAATGCCACGGTGCGATGGTGGAATACAATTTCGCAATTTTCGTTCCGTCAGATGTCAGAAGGTACGTATTCCCTTCTGGAAATTCGGTGGGAACTAACGGGCAGCAGAAGGAATTGTTTTTAAAATGGAAGCTTGGATTTTGACTCGGGGCATTAAATCCACACAGGATTTCCCCGACAATTCGGTAAGGGCTTTCCACTTCGGCAGTCACCTGCTGGTATGCTTTATACGCATTTCGGATTTGTACATAGCCTGTATTCCGCCCAAAAAAGGGGGGGCTTATTTTGTAAAAAGGGTGATCATACAAGGTAGCTGCCTGATTAAATTGTCCGTCCAATGTTAGCCGTATTTTCTTGGCGTCAATATCGGTGATGGCAAGGCACGCTCCTTTGCTGAATTTTACGTTGGTCGGAACAAACGTTGTAGGCGGCGTGGCATCTATCGAGAAGGTTGTATCTGATAATTTAGTAACTTCCAAATTTTCGTTATTTAGGATTGTGTTATACGCGACATCTTCCTTGACGCATTGCTGAAAAAATACATATTCCTTGTTCAATTCAAGATTATTGAGCTCGCCTTCTGCGCAGGTGAAAATACCTGTTCCAGAGTCGAAAGCCGTTGGGTTAATAACGTCCTGCTCCCATACGGTATCAAGTACTGTTTCCCAATGTCCACCGCTCCCACTCGGCATATCCACCGGTTCCCACGCAGTCGGCTTGCCCGCGCTGTCCACCGCCGTGATTTTGGCAATCTGCCCCACCTTTGCCCCGGTTACATCCATGCCCGCGCCGTCTTTGCCGTCCGCGCCTTTCGGTCCCGCGGGTCCAGTATCGCCCTTCTCTCCGGCAGGTCCAGTATCGCCTTTCGGACCGGCAGGTCCAGTCTCTCCTTTCTCGCCGCGGATTCCCTGTGCGCCCTTGTCACCCTTGTCACCCTTGTCACCCTTTTCGCCTTTGGCACCGTCAAACTCTCCGCTTGCTTTCGCCTGTGCCAGAGCGTCGTTTATCGCCGTAGGTAGTGCGGTTGCGTCCAGCTTCTTCCCAATCGCATCCCCCGCCGCTTTCGCATCCGCCGCCTGCCCGGATTTGGACAATGTGGTGTCGATAACGGTCGCAGCAGGAATATTCGGTTGGTCGGTCAAGTCATTGAACGATCCGGAGAAGTTGGATGTACCTGCACCGATATTCGCTCTTGCCTGTGTTTTCTGTTCATCCGTGAGCGTCTGTGCGGTATACGTTACCGCATCTTCCGTATCGGATACAACCGCAGCCCATGTATAGACACCTTCGACTCCGGTACAGATATACAGTTTGTCAGTCAATTCATCGCGGTACAGTTGATTCAACTGTCCTACAGTTGATTCAGTGGGTTGACCATTGCCGGATATAGTTGATATTCCACCGCTGTCACCACCACTGGAGCTTTGCAGCACCACCGGAAGCGGTTTCCAGTTGCCGTCTTTGCCTCGGTATTTCAGTACGCCGATATTCTGTAAAGTTGCCATGCTTCCTCCTTAACCCACAATGAATGTTCTGTATGTATCGTAGCACAAATACGTTCCTTTGACAAACACAGAAAACCCATATGAATCATCGTTCTTGAATATAACAAGTGGATGAGTGCCGCCGCCTATTTCCGTTTCTACGGTAGAAAGAGAACTACTTGTGCGTATATAGCACGTCTTATTCGTTACGTCAAAAAAGATTGCTTCCACACTGTCCGGATTGCCTTCAATGGAAGAATCATACGTTCCGTTTGTTGCCGTAGCCATGCACATGACATATTTCGCCGATATTTTTATCGAAAAATACGCGATACGGTGATAATCAAAGGAACTGTCCAGAGTGCTGTTCCACGTCCTGTCTGACGTGATGGAGATGACATTTGCTCCATCTCCTGTATACGACCCAGCCACACCAAAAATGGATATGCCGTTTTTAATATTTGCCGGAATGAGATTGTTGTCTCCCTTGATTACAACGTCACCGGTGCAGTATTTCTCGGTGAGAGATACCGTTTTCGATTCCTTTGTTGGGGTATATTCCCCGCCTAAATATCTGGCGATGGTATAGCTTTTTGTCGTTGTATCGCTTGTGCTGATGTAACCGCTCGTTTTTACCTTGGAGGTCGCTGTAAACCTGCCTAACGTTTTATCAAAACTTATGGATGGCGTATCAAGCGCGCCCGTGGGTGTAGATGTAGATACGTTTACAGTAACCTTTCCGGAACCGTTGTGGAATCCCGCAGGAATCGGAACGTCGCCGTTGCTTGTCTTGGTGGTTGACCATGCGCCCTGGTTGGTCATGGTACCCGTCTTTTTTGAACCGCCAGAGTAGAACGTTTTGCCAGTCAGCACATCCGACGTAGCCGCGTCGCCATCAGTGGGAATCGTAGTGGTGGAAGATACGTTTACAGTAACCTTTCCGGAACCGTTGTGGAATCCCGCAGGAATCGGAACGTCGCCGTTGCTTGTCTTGGTGGTTGACCATGCGCCCTGGTTGGTCATGGTACCCGTCTTTTTTGAACCGCCAGAGTAGAACGTTTTGCCAGTCAGCACATCCGACGTAGCCGCGTCGCCATCAGTGGGAATCGTAGTGGTGGAAGATACGTTTACAGTAACCTTTCCGGAACCGTTGTGGAATCCCGCAGGAATCG
>OBLI01000366.1_pt1 | contig 48481 bp, 41 predicted proteins | sample 1519701 | NCBI WGS metagenome assembly OBLI01 (sample SAMEA3663005, study PRJEB22513) | pig gut metagenome | biome: pig gut; feature: pig-associated habitat; material: faeces | place: France | collected 2012
TCCCGTGAGAGCAGTTCGAGTGTTCGTTCCTCTTCATCGGTGGATCGTTCGTCTTATAACACGAGTGTCAACCGCTCATCGCAGCTGCGCAGCTCGTCCACATTGAGAAGCAGCTCGTTTGGCTCCTCCTCGATGGGTAGCTTCGGTGGTGGCCGTTCCAGTGGCGGCGGCGCTGTGAGTGGTGGCGCAAGCCGTGCGGGAGCGGGTCGTAGATAATAAACAAGCATTTTAAAAAGTTGAAAGTAATGAGCAATAAAATAGGGATTATGATGGCGGTGCTCGCCTGTTGTGGAGGCACCGCGTTCGCTCAGTCGGAGATGGATGCGTTTCGCTATACGCAAACGGAGTTAAACGGTACGGCTCGCCACATGGCAATGGGTGGCGCCTTTGGCGCGTTGGGCGGAGATATCTCCGTGATGAACACAAACCCCGCCGGCTTGGCGGTTTATCGCAGCTCCGAGGTGGTGACCACCCTGAGCCTATCCAGCACGAACGCGAAAACTGGCTGGCTGGGCACCTCGATGGATCAGACGAAGACGAAGGTGAACTTTGACAACATCGCCTATGTGGGCTATTTCCCGACCGCGAACGATGAGGGGATCGTCAGCTGGAACGTGGGCTTCTCCTACAATCGGCTGAAGAACTATCAGCGTAATTACAGGATGTCGGCGAGAGGAAGCGTGAATACGTCGCTTTCCGATTACGTGGCCATGCGTGCCTATGGCACCTCTTCCGATAAGTTCGCCGACAATCCCTACAGCAATCCGGATGTGGGCGACTGGCTCTCGGCGTTGAGCTATAATGCCGGTTATATCGATGCTTACAACGATGATAAAACGAGCTATTATAGCTCGTTTGGCGATAATGACGAGCGGGGCAAGTGGCAGCCTTATACGCTGTCGGGGGCTGAGCTTCAGGTGTCGGAGCGGGGAGCGATCGACCAGTATGACATCTCGTTTGGCATGAATATCTCCGATAGGGTGCTGTTGGGAGCCACGGTCGCCATCACGGATTTGAACTATCGGATGAACTCCACGTATGATGAGCTGTTCACCAATGACAACAGCTTGTATATGGACAACTATTTCGCCACCGACGGGACGGGCTATTCGTTTAACGTGGGCGCGATCGTGCGGCCAACGGATTTCCTGCGTTTGGGTGTGGCGTATAACTCTCCGATCTGGTATAAGATGTCCGACGCTTACTATGCGGAGGCCGGTTCTTACTTGACGTTCATGGAGAACGGTAAGCTGACGGAGCGTAAGCTGGATGCGAAGACACCCTCTGACGCCTATACAGACTATCAGTTCCGTTCGCCGGACAAATGGATCTTCAGCGCGGCCGCTATCTTGGGTCAGGTGGGCCTGATCAGTGTGGACTATGAGATGACCAACTACAAGAACATGCGGATGCGGGACGACTATGGCAATGAGAACGTGTTTACGAACGATTGCATCAAGGAGGATTTCAAGGTAGGCAACACGGTGCGTGTAGGCGCCGAGGTGAAGATTACCCCGCAGTTTGCCGTAAGGGCCGGTGTGGCTTATAGTGACAGCCCCTTGCAGGATCAACTAAAGAATGGTCAGGTGGAGGTGCGTACCGTTGGAACAATCCCGTTTTATACGGTTGACAAAGGCGTGACCCACTATTCGGTAGGCTTGGGCTACCGCTTCACGCCGAATTTCTATCTGGATCTGGCGTGCGTCTATCGGACCTACAAGGAGAATGTGTATAGCTTCTCCAATCTGTTTGATGAGGGTGGACAGGCTGTTATCCAGGCGCAGCCGGCGAGCTTGAAGACGAATACGACGAAGGTGGCGCTGACGTTAGGCTATAAGTTCTAAGCCGTTCGTTGAAGATATACCCCTTTTCATACTTAAAAAAGGATGGAAAGGGGTATTTTATGTAAGATTGCTTGCTTTTCCCTTGGCTGTTCAAAAAAATAGTTGTTTATTTGCCCTTGAAATAAAAAAAGTATAACATTTAAAACCTGATAGCCTATAGCATAAACATTACTCAGTAGAATCTTAAATATAAGAAGTAATGGAGACGTTGAAAACGATGACCGACGAAGAGTTGGTTGTTCTTTATGCCGAGGGTAATAATGCTGCTTTCGATCATTTGCTGAATCGTTACAAGAGCAGTATTCATTCTTATATATATTTTGTCGTACGCAACAAAGAGTTGACGGAAGATATTTTCCAGGAGACCTTTGTGAAGGTCATCATGACCATCAAGCAGGGTAGATACACGGAGAACGGTAAGTTTAAGGCATGGATCATGCGTATCGCGCATAATTTGATCATTGACTATTTCCGTCAGGAACGGAACGAGAACGTCGTCTCCAATGACGAGGTGGAAGTCGATCTGTTCAATAACATCAAGCTTTGTGAGGGAACGGTCGAGGATCGTTTGGTGCGTCGTCAGGTATTGTCCGACGTTAGAAACTTGGTGAAGCACCTGCCGGATAACCAAAGAGAGGTGTTGGAGATGCGCTATTACCAGGATTTAAGTTTCAAGGAGATTGCGGAGAAGACAGGGGTCAGCATCAACACGGCATTGGGGCGTATGCGCTACGCGATCCTCAATATGCGCCGGATGGCCGAGGAGAATCGCATTGAGCTTTCATTGGCTTAAAAATTTTCATGTCGATGCAATAAGTGTGTAGGGCGGTCGTTTTAATGGTGATAACATTAAAAAGGAGAGCCTATGAGGAAATTTTCTACACATTGTATGGATAAATTGGATAAACATGTAAATCATGTCTTGACGGTGGAGAGCGAACCGAAGCAGAAGACGCTGGATTTCTTGCGGCAGTTTGCGCGGGGGTATCAAGCTGAGCCTATGTTGGAGCCGGGATTGGGTGGTTTTGTGTTGAATTAAACAGACGGAAAAAGAGCGTTATGGGACATTTGATCGCGCCTTCACTGTTGGCTGCCGATTTCTTGAAATTGGGGCAAGAGGTGGAGATGTTCAATGAGAGCGAGGCCGATTGGTTGCATTTGGATGTGATGGACGGCGTGTTCGTGCCGAATATCTCGTTCGGTTTTCCGGTGATTAGTGCGCTGAAGCGGATTTGCAAGAAGCCGATGGATGTGCATTTGATGATTGTGGAGCCTCACAAATATATTCAGGAGGTGGCCGCGTCTGGTGCTTATTTGATGAATGTGCATTATGAGGCTTGTACGCATTTGCACCGAACCGTGACTGCTATCAAGGATGCGGGTATGAAAGCGGGGGTAACGTTGAACCCACATACACCCGTAAGCTTGTTGGAGGATATACTGCAAGAGGTGGATTTAGTGATGTTGATGTCGGTTAATCCGGGCTATGGAGGACAGCATTTCATCCCTCACTCCGTGGAGAAGGTGGCTCGTTTACGAGAGATGATCGACCGGAAAGGGCTGAATACCTTGATAGAGGTGGACGGCGGTGTCAATTTGGAGACCGGCAAGCAGCTGTTGGAAGTAGGAGCCGATGTGCTGGTGGCTGGCAATTTCGTCTTCAAGTCGCCCGATCCCAAACGGATCATTCATGAGCTGAAGGCATTGTAAGTATGCCGCTGTTTCCTAAACAACCTAACTATGAGACACATCACGGAAATGATAACAAGGCGGCCTTTTGTGAGGCCGCTTTTTTTATGGATCATGGGCATCCTGCTCTATGTCTATGTACCCGATGCCTGGCTATTTCCTCTTTTGGGGATTAGCTGGCTTCTGCTCTTGCTTGAGCTTGGCGTGAACGCTGTGCATAAGCGACAGGTGTTAGGATATACGAGCCGATGGTTGAGCGGTGTACCTTTGATGTTGCTCTTTCTGACGCTATCGGTTGAGACCTGTTATTTGCGGGAGCGTTATCCGGAACCGGCCTTTCCGGCTTGCCAGGCAAAGGCTGCTGAGGCACAGGCCTTTTTTGTGAATCGCTTGGATCTATTAGTGCTTTCAGACGCGGAGAAATCGGTGTTGGCTACCCTGGCGTTGGGGTATAGGCAAACTATGCGCCAAGAGGTGAGGCAACAATTTGCGGCAGCGGGCGTGGCACACGTATTGGCGGTGAGTGGCTTTCATGTAGCGATCGTATGTGGATTACTTTCAGGCCTGACTGCCTTTTTGCGGCGTTGGACTTGGGGACGTTGGCTGCGTTATTTGCTGTTATTGGGTGGCTTGTGGGGCTTTGCGTTCTTGACGGGGTTATCGCCGTCCGCGGTAAGGGCCTCCTTGATGTTGACCTGCTATCTGACGGGAAAGCACTTTGTGCGACAGATTGATTCCTATAACACATTGGCTGCGGCTGCTTTTTGTATGTTAGCTTATCGTCCCTCTCTCTTGTTTGATATAGGGTTTCAGTTGAGTTTCTTGGCGGTGTGGTTCATTCTCGCATGGGGACCGCTTCTTCGCCGGGCGATAAATGTTCGCAATCCTCTTGTGGCTTATCCCTGGAATAGCTTGGTAGTGGCTTTGGCGGCTCAAATGGGAACCGTGGGGCTCACCTTGTTCTATTTCAAGCAGGGGTCTTTGCTTTTCTTGCTGACCTGTTTGCCGATTTCTGTTCTTGCTACCTGTTTGCTTCCAACTACTTGGTTTTGGGTTTGTTTACCTCAAGGAAGCTGGGTGGCTTCTCTCGGGCAGAGCTTGATTGAGTGGCAGATAAAAGCTATGATGTGCTTGGTGGAGAGGTGCGCCGCTCTTCCTTTTGCCTCCGTACAGTGGGCGTGTGAGGGAGTGGAAATGATGGCAATCTATGGTCTGTTGCTATTGGGATGGATGTTATTGGATAAAAAATCGTAACTTTGTCCACGCTGAACCGGTAGGAGACTGTACTTGAGGTGTGGTCGGAAGGTTCTAATCAGTTATTTAGATAGATAAAATATGATAACAAAAATCATTCAAGAGGAGCTGATACAAAAAGCAAAGAAATATGTGGAGCGTGGTGAGCGTTTTGTCATAGTGACGCATGTATCACCCGATGGGGATGCGTTAGGATCTTCGCTCGGGTTATGCCATTTCCTGAACGCTTATGGAAAAGATAAGGTTTCCGTGGTGGTACCTAACGATTTCCCTATCTTCTATAAATGGATGCCGGGAGCGAAAGAGGTGGTGATTCACGAGCGTTGTCCGGATTTAGCGGCGAAATTGATTCGGGAGGCGGATGTGATCTTCTGCCTGGATTTCAATGAATCCAAGCGTATAGAGAAGTTGGGGCCGTTGGTGTTGGAGGCGGAAGGGCGCAAGGTGATGATTGACCATCATCTTTATCCCGCTGATTTTTGCCGGGTGGTTATGTCTTATCCGCAGATGTCCTCTACCAGTGAGTTGGTGTTCCGCTTCATCTGCCGCATGGGATTGTTTGACTTGATCAACCAGATGGGGGCTACCTGCCTCTATACGGGCATGATGACCGATACCGGCGCATTCACCTATAATTCCAATCAACCGGAGATCTATGCGATCATCAGCGAGCTTATCAAGAAAGGTATTGATAAGGATTGGATCTATCGTCAGGTGTTCCAGGTTTCTTCCGAAAACCGTTTGCGTTTGCAGGGGTATGTGCTGTATGAGAAGTTGAAGCTCTATCCGAAGTGTCAGACCGCCCTAGTCACCCTCTCCCAGGAGGAATTGAAGCGTTTCCATCATCAGCAGGGCGATACGGAGGGGTTTGTTAACATGCCTTTGAGTATCAGGAATATTTGTTTCAGTGTATTTTTCCGAGAAGACAAGGACTATATCAAGGTTTCCCTGCGTTCGGTTGGCGATTTCCCTTGTAACCATTTTGCCTCTACCTATTTCAAGGGGGGCGGGCATAAGAATGCTTCGGGAGGTGAGTTTTACGGTACGTTAGAGGAGGCTATCGCTCATTTTGAGGAATCATTGGCTGCATTTAATCCTAATAATTACGAAGAATCGCTCAAGAATGCATGACTTTAAGCAATATTCTTTACTTTTGCGACTCATATACAAGCTAAAAAACAAATGAGGAAAGGTTTTACAGTTTTATGGATATTGTGTGCGGCGATTATGGCTGTGTCATGTGGCAAGACAAAGTCGTACACGGATATGTTGAATGACGAGAAGAAAGCGATCAATCGCTTAATTGATGAGCGAGGTTTGGAAATCTTGAGCGAATTTCCGAAAGACTCCATTTTTAAAGAGAATCAGTATGTGAAATTGAAGAGCGGTTTATACCTGAACATCATCGATAAAGGCACAGACCAGCGGGCGGTGCTGTATAGCACGAAGGTTTATTACCGTTGTAACATGCATTTCTTCTTAGATACGGATACGGTGATGGGCAATTACGGGCCTCATAGCAATGGCACGAATATGTTCCCGATCGGTTATCCTTCCGGTTTTGCGGAATCAGTACCTTTCACTTATGGCGAGGGGTCGAGTGCTAACTCAAGTGAACCCTCCTATATGTATGTGAGTGATGGGTTGAATGAGGCATTGCAATATGTGGGTGACCGGGGCAAGGTGAGCTTGATCGTGCCTTTCTCGATCGGTTCTTATTATGACCAAAGTCAGGGCAACCCTATTCATTATGAAATTCTTGAATATATATTTGAAGAGAACCTATGACACTGATTAAATCTATTTCCGGTATTCGCGGTACGATAGGCGGCAATCCGGAGGACGGCTTGAACCCGTTGGCGATTGTGAAGTTTGTGGCTGCTTATGCGACGTTCATCCGTCAGCATACGCAAGTGAAGACCAATAAGATTGTGGTTGGACGTGATGCGCGTATTTCTGGTCCGATGGTGAAGCAGGTTGTTTTAGGTACTTTAATTGGCATGGGGTTTGATGTGGTGGATATTGATATGGCCTCTACACCGACTACCGAGTTAGCCGTTACTATGGAGAATGCTTGTGGTGGAATCATTTTGACTGCCAGCCATAACCCCATGCAATGGAATGCGTTGAAGTTGCTGAATGAGCGAGGCGAATTCTTGAGTGCGGCTGATGGCAACGAGGTGCTGCGTATAGCGGAGGCTGAGGATTTTGTTTTTGCTGATGTGGATCATTTGGGGCAGGTAATACCAGATAACACTTATATGCAGAAGCACATTGAGCGTGTGCTGGCGTTAGGTTTGGTAGATGTGGAGGCGATTAAGGCTGCTCATTTCCGTGTAGCAATAGACTGTGTGAACTCTGTAGGTGGCCGTATTATTCCAGAGTTGCTTCATGCGTTGGGTGTGGAGGAGATATTCAAGCTGCATTGTGCGCCGCATGGTCGATTTGCGCATAATCCGGAGCCTATACCGGAGAATTTGACGGAGATTTCCGACCTGATGAAGCATGCCAAGGCAGACGTGGGCTTTGTAGTGGATCCGGATGTGGATCGGTTGGCCATTATCTGCGAGAACGGAGAGATGTTCAATGAGGAATATACCTTGGTGGCAGTGGCCGACTATGTATTGAGCCATACGCCGGGTAGTACGGTGAGCAACTTGAGCTCCAGTCGTGCCTTGCGTGACGTGACTGAGGCGCATGGTTGTAGTTATCAAGCTGCGGCTGTGGGTGAGGTAAATGTTGTCACGAAGATGAAGGAGACCCATGCCGTGATTGGTGGGGAGGGCAATGGTGGTGTGATCTATCCGGCTTGCCATTATGGCCGGGATGCCTTGGTGGGTATTGCGCTCTTCTTGACGCATTTGGCGAAGAAGCAGATGACGGTGAGTGCCTTGAAAGCCTCTTATCCTCCCTATTTCATCTCGAAACAGAAGGTGCAGTTGACGCCTGAGATTGATGTCGATGCGATTTTAGCGCAGGTGAAGGCACGCTTTGCCCAGTATGACATTACCGATATTGACGGTGTGAAGATTGACTTCCCTGATAAGTGGGTACATCTGCGTAAGAGCAATACAGAGCCCATTATTCGTATCTATTCCGAGGCGCATACGATGGCCGAGGCGGAGCAGTTGGGTGGTGAGTTGATTACGATCATCCGTGAGATGTGTTGATAGAAAGAAAGGAGAGCAGATTTGATACGATTTGTCTCTTTGGGGCCGGGTGATCCGGAGTTGATTACTTTGAAAGGTCTTCGTGCGTTGCAGCAAGCGGATGTGATCTTTTGTCCGGCTACGGCAATCAAGTCGTTGGTAGGGGGGAAGGACTCCTTTTCCTCCCGTGCGGCAGAGATCGTGCGAGCGTTGGGCATCAAGGAAGAATGCATCTCGTTGTTTCATGTGCCGATGAGTCGGGATAGAGAGAAGGCTCGTCGTGCTTATGATCAGTTAGCTGTTGAGGTTAACCGTGCAAGACGGAAGCGGTTGGAAGCAGTTGTTGTAGCAGAGGGAGATGCTGGATTCTATTCTTCTATTCATTATTTGTTTGATAAGCTGCGGGCGGATCGAATAGAGGTGGAGCAGATAGCAGGTGTGCCAGCCTTTATTGCGGCAGGAGCAACTGCGGGTCTTCATATCGTGAAGCAAACGGAACGATTGTTGGTCATTCCAGGAACGGCTACGGCCTATGAGCTGATCAGTCAAGTGAAGGGGGGGCAGGTCGTGGTGATCATGAAACTGAGTGCCTGCCAAGCAGCGGTGCGTACCTGTTTGGCAACTCACCCCGAGTTCCTCTACTATTATTTTGAGCAGGTAGGAACGAAAGACGAGCGGCGTGTCACCGATCCCACTCAATTGATGTCGATGACATTCCCCTATTTTTCCCTGTTGATCATTCGGAAGCCGGAGGAGTAGAAGTGAGCCGATTGCCGAATAGTTATATTGAGGTGCTGCGTGTTCCATCCGCCGGTTTTGCGAAAATGGTGGACGCCTTGTTGATGCAAATCCCAGGGGATGCTACCCCTTTACGATTGACCTTCTTTGGCCGTCTGGCTTCCAATGCAATGTACACTGAGCGATGGCAACTGCTGAGACAGAAGGTGGCAGCTCGTTTTGGGGAGGCCATGCCTGCATTGAGCTATGTGGCTCAGCCTCCTTTGGATGCTCCCCTGCTTTTGGAGCTTTATGGATGTCGATTGCAAGAGGGTGAACGATTGATCTATGGGGCAACCGCTGGCATATCTTATGTCGTATGGACGAATGATGCGGGTCGTTTCCTTTTTACTGGAGGCTTTAGAGGAGAGGATTTGACACAGACCACAGAGCAACAGGCGGAACAGGCATTTCAATGTTTGGAGGAAACACTGCGAGAAACCGGATTTACCCTCGACTCGATCTTACGGCAATGGAACTATATTGAGGAAATTACTGCCTTTGCGGGCACAGATCAACATTATCAGGCGTTTAATAACGTTCGTTCAATGCATTATGGGCAAACGCAGTGGCCGACGGGCTATCCCGCCGCTACGGGAATTGGTACCCATTTCGGTGGGGTCTCTATCGCTGTAGATGCTGCATTGTTGACTGCATCGGATGCCTTTGCTATGCCAATCGACAATCGGTTGCAGGTGGCAGCTCATGCTTATTCGGGAGAGGTGTTGGAGGAGGCAAACCAACGTAAGGCTACACCAAAGTTTGAGCGAGCTAAGTGCTTAACTTGTGGAAAGGAGCGACTGGTTTATGTCTCCGGCACAGCGGCGATTCGTGGAGAGGAAAGCCTGAAGCAGGCGGGCTTAGCCCGGCAGTTGGAGGTGACGATGGAGAATATCAAGGAATTGATCGGTTCTGCTCCGTTAGTCTATCTGCGTGTCTATTTAAAAAATCCCGCTGATTATGCGAATGCAACTCGTCTGCTGGAGGATTATGCGTTGGCGATCCCGATTACCTTCATGTGGGCGGATGTTTGCCGTGAGGAGCTACTGATCGAAATTGAGGGATTGGCAAAAGCGATTGAATCAGCTATATAATGGTGTAAAGAAGTTATGAAGCGATGGGATAGTTGGATCGCCTCGATGCGGACAGCGATCATTCTTATGGGAATTTATGCGTTGGGCTTGGCTAGTGCTACCTTCTTAGAAAAATATTATGGCACGGCGGCGGCGAAAGCTATGATCTATTATTCTCCGCTCTTTTTCCTGCTACAGGGATTGATGGCACTCAATTTCTTGGCCATCCTGTTTCAGCGTAAAGGATTGAACCGAGGTCGCTGGGGCTTCTTGTTGACCCATATTGCTTTGTTGGTGATTCTTGCGGGTGCTATGGTCTCGCATGTGATAGGCGAGGAGGGTATTTTGCATCTGAGAGAGGGTGAATGCAGCGATCAATTGCAGATAGAGACCGATCGAGGCACATTGCGCTATGCCTTGCCTTTCGAGGTAGAGTTAGTGCATTTCACGTTGGCTCGCTATCCTGGATCAGCCAGTCCCTCTGCCTATGAGAGCGAGTTACTAGTGCATGTGGATGGGCAGACGATACCTGTACGAGTCTCTATGAACAATGTACTCGACGTGAAAGGCTACCGTTTCTTCCAAGCCTCTTACGATCCTGACGAGAAGGGTACGGTGCTCTCCGTTAATCGGGATGTAGAGGGACGTAATATCACCTATACGGGATATCTGTTGCTTTTGGCGGGTTTGTTGTATAGCCTGTTTGGTTCGCATACTCGTTTTCGTCAATTGGCTCGACAGCTGAACAAATTGGGCGGCAAAGTCTTGATTGGAATAGTGGGATGCTGTTGTTGCCTCTCAGCTTGGGCTCAGACCGCAGTTTCTGCAGCGCCGGCTGAGGAGATTGTGCTCCGCCAAGTGGTGGATCCCAGTCATGCGGCTCGCTTTGGGCGATTGCCGATGCAATCCCCTGCTGGTCGTATGATGCCGATTAATACCTTCTCTTCCGAGCTGTTGCGCAAGTTGCATAAGGCTGATCGGTTTGGACAACTGAATGGCGACCAGTTTTTGTTGAGTCTTTTGGCGATGCCGGAGAAATGGGTGCATATTCCTTTGATCGCCTTTTCTAATCAGGCGTTAGCCAATTACTATGAGCTTTCTACCCCCGCTTGCGCCTATGTGGAGCTTTTTGACACCAATGGACACTACAAATTACAGGAACGTTTGGAGGCGGCCTATGCGAAGATGCCGGCTCAGCGGAATGCCTTTGATAAAGATCTGATTAAGCTCGATGAGCAAATCAATATTTTCCATCAGCTGATTCGTTATCAGTGGCTCCCTATTTTCCCTTTGCGGGGCGACCCTGCTCATAAATGGTACGCTCCTGGCGAAGACTTGTCTGCTTTCAGCGGAAAAGATTCACTCTTTGTCTCCCAGATTATGGGTTGGTATTTGCAAGAAGTACGAGAGGGTTTAAAGACCGACGATTGGAAAAAAGCCGACGAAGTATTGGCTATGATCGATACCTATCAGCAAGCGCAGGAGGAAATTTTGGATATTCGTCCAGCAAAGATGGAGGCAGAGATCCGATATAACCAGTTGGATCTGTTCCGCCAATGCAAGAAGGGTTATCTTATCTTGGGCGGTCTGCTGTTGGTTTGTGCGTTCGCCGCACTGTTCAATCCGAGGAGATCGTTGCGCTATGTGATGCGAGGGTTAATCGGATTGATTATAGGAGTCTTTTTGCTCCATATTTACGGTATGGGGATGCGTTGGTATATTGGGGGCTATGCTCCTTGGAGCAATTCGTATGAGACGATGGTCTATGTGGCTTGGGCGACGGTTTGTGCAGGCCTGTTCTTTTTGCGTAAGAGTACGCTGACCTTTGCGCTTGCCACCCTGTTCGGAGGAGTGATTCTCTTTGTGTCTGGTCTAAATTGGATGGATCCGCAAATCGGCACATTGGTCCCAGTTTTGAAGTCTCCTTGGCTGATGTTTCATGTGGCGGTGATTGTTGGTGCTTACGGTTTCTTTGGCATCAGCTGCCTGATCGGTCTGACTAATTTGGTGATGATGAGTCTGTCAAGGCAACGTACATCGCAACTGGTGGAAATGCGCATAAGGGAGTTGAGCCTTGTGAGCGAGATGTCGCTATGGGTCGGTCTGGCGTTGATGACTGTTGGCACCTTTTTGGGAGCGATCTGGGCGAACGAGTCGTGGGGACGTTATTGGGGATGGGATCCGAAAGAGACCTGGGCACTCATCACGATGATTGTCTATGCGATTGTTACTCATCTACGTATGGCGAAGGATGGATGTAGCCTATGGCTGTTCAACCTTCTTTCTGTTATTGCTTTCTATTCCGTCTTGATGACATTCCTCGGAGTCAACTACTTGCTGAGTGGCATGCACTCCTATGGGCAGAACGACCATGTCGATCAGCTTTTCTTCTACTTCTATCTTTCGTTATTCTTGGTTGCGCTGCTTGCCTTTTTTGCCCATAAGCGGCAGAAAAGGTGAACATGAGGCATGTTTTGCCATGCCATCAGCATGCCACAGGTGTGTAGTATGGTGGCACAGCCTTGCTTGTGGCAATCGTCTTCTTATCCTTTGAATAGCTGGAAACGTCTGATACCCCAGATCCTGAAACAGAAGAGAAGCGCTTCTGAGCATACAACCATCATAGCTACGCTAACGGGTGTAAGTATGTGGAGCAGAAAAAGCAGGAACAAACCGGTGATATGTAGCACTGAGGTACAGATAACAGTCCAGTTCGTGAAAAGAGGATGCCCCATAGCGGCCAGGAAGGGATAGCCCATGAGCATGGAAGGCATGGTGACAAAACAAGCGCAGATGAGCGTGCGGAATATATGCAATATATTGGAATCTGCTGTGCCATAAACGATTTGTAACACATAAGAAGCTATTAATAGCACAAGGCTGACGCTGAAAATATTAATGGTTGCGATACGATAAAATACCTTTTTGAAGAAAGCTACGTCTCTGCTCTTTGCGATATGAGGGAAAAGCACTCCGGTGAAGGGTGAAAGCAATTGATTATAGGCTTGATATAATTTCTCGGCGGCAGAGTAGTAGCCAACGGCTGTATTTCCGCACACCAGCCCTAATATAAATGAGTTACTGGTGGTGAATAAAGAGGTGGAGGCTCTTGACAGGAAATAGGTCGAACTGTCTTTCAATGCGTTTTTGATATGCAGGATGGAGGGGATGTACCACCGCATTCCCATTTTATAATACACGATGAATATGCTGACTAAACCGGCCAAAATGAATCCAACGCTATAGCAGATCGGTACGAACAGATAATCTTCCGGTCCTCTGATGAATATAAAAAACGGAATGAAACTCAGCGATTTTGCTACGATGTTGAATATGGTGATATATTTCATGTTCTCCATGCCTTGGAAGAACCACATGGGAAACATGACGTTGCCGATGATAATGCCAAAATAGAGCATGTATAGCATGGATTCTGATCGGAATTTCTCAAAGGTAGAGATAAGCAACACCAGAATCGTGAAGCTAATGACACATAAAATAAAGCGTCCTATCATTGCGCTGTTTAAGAAGGTATTGATCGCTTGTGCATCCTGGCGATGTTGAGAGATATACTTTGTAGCGGATAGATTGAACCCGAAATCGGTAAACATGACGAAATATTGCATGAGCGCATATCCAAAGGTCACTAAACCATACCTTTCAACACCTAATATGCGGAATAGGAAGGGAAACGAGATCAAGGGTAATAGATAATTTACCCCTTGGAGTAATACCAAGGAGATGAAGTTGGTTACCATAGGATTATCTAATTTTCCCTTGATGTTCATCCTGTTTATCTATAAATTCAGTAAATGGGTTATGGAATGGATTTGATAGTTGGATAAGACTCCCGATTCCTTGATGTCTGTCCCTGTCAACTGGCCATTGATGAGATAACTTTTGTTCATCTTCATCTGCGTCCAATAGATAACCTTATCGATCATAGGAGTAGGGAGCTCAAGTAGTATGCCTAACGACTTGATGATCAGCAAACCGTATGGGATGTCCTCCGTAAAGTAGCGATTGCTATAATCAACGGCAAATTGTCCATCGTTTTGAGGAATCATGTTCATTTTAATTCCTTTAAACGCCTGAATAGAACGTATTTTTTGCGTAAGAGAAGGTGCGTCCGCCGATTCGTAGTAATCTAATAGACAGGGAATTTCGTCTTGATGGATAGGGAGTTTACTTAGGATCTGTTGAAATTCATTGTCGCACTGTATCAATATGTCTGAACTCTTTTCATCCCACTCTTCATAAAACAGATACTCTCTGTCGTATAAATCGCCCGTGCGGTCAGACAACATGCCGTAGATACGAGCGGGATGTAGTATCGGATTGCTATTTGTTAATGTCGCTTCTAAATAGTGACTTAACGCAACCGTAGGCGTGTTAAGCGCCTGTGTGAAAAAGGCAGATAGTGATTGTAGGTCACTGTTTCTCGATCCTCCGATTTTTAAAAGAGATTTATAGCCTTTCAATGCGGCTTTTGCTCCATATTGGGTCACTCGGCTAATGAATGGTACACGCTGAAAGCCAAAAAGCTTCTTGCCGTTGCCTAATTCATGTTGCGCCATCCAGAAAAAGCCGCTACTGCATACGACGGATCCAACCTCTGTGTCTGGACGAAGAAAAGCGGCTATGGTTCGTAGCGTGCTTTGGATCAGGTATCCCGGTAAACAGAATAGTACAATATCCGCCGATGGAATAACCTCTTCGGGATTATTGGAGATCAGGCTGATTTCTCCTTTGATAAGTTGGCCATTACAGTCCGTGACCTCGATATGGTGAGACCATCGAGAGGGGTGTCCGGTCAATAAATTGACATGGTAGCCGTTATGGCTGATGCTTGCAGCAACGGTGTGTCCTAAGCTCCCTCCTCCACAAATACAGATTGTCTGATAGGTTTGCATACTACTAATCATTTAATGAAGCTAATGCGGCGATTAGTTTGTCATTCTCTTTTTGGTTCCGAATGGCCATACGGATATATTGAGCTTGATTGAATCCTGCCTTTGTGCTGCAATTCTTTAGTAGGATATTGTGATTTGCTAGCAGGATACTACAGATATCTTCGGTGGTATATTTCCCAACCACTTCACAGAGGAAATAGTTGGCAGCTGAGGGTATGACACGCAGGTAGTTAATATGCTGCAAACATTGGAAAAAGCGTTTCCTTTCTTCAATGAATTTAATGCGCGCCTTTTTATAGTCCTCTCTATATTTGATAAAGATCTGCATATAGAACTCAGCGAATGAGTTGATATTCCAAATGGAGATCTCTTTCCTGAGTCGTTGGATAAGTTGCAGATCCCCCGTAGCCAAGAATCCTAAACGCAATCCGGGGACTCCGAATGATTTAGAGATGCTTTTGATAACGACCAGATGAGGGTTCTGACTTAATAACTCTTTGTTGAAAAGCGAGTAAGTATCATCTTCTCGGGCGAAATCAAGGAATGACTCATCGATGAGTAGTTGTATGCCTTTCCGCTTGCTCCATTCGAGCAATGTTAATAACTCTGCTTTGGAAAGCAGGTTGCCCGAAGGGTTATCGGGGTTGATGATAATGAGTTGCTCAATGGGTGTGTGCTCGAAGTAGGCGATGAGATCTGAACTGGTGTATGAGAAGTCTTTGTTCTTTGGCTTAAAGCATACCAATTTGTCTTTTGGCAAGCGATTGGGATATTCCTCAAAGGTAGGAAGGCAAACACCTGTCATTCGTTCTGCCGATAAATGCATATACGCATTGATTAACTCAGCGGCTCCATTGCCCACAATGATTTGTTCGGGGGAGATATCGGTGTAGCGAGCGGCCAATTGCGTGTTGACTTGCATACCGGAGGGATATTCGGTCAATAATATGTCAAAGTTGGAACGCATCTCATCTTTCATGCGCATGGTCGGGAAATAGGGATTGACAAGGTAGCAGAAATCTAACATCATCGGGAAGCGCCAATAGCCTCCATAGCGTTTCCCATACAGCGAAAGCGCTTCCTTACCCTCTGCGAAGAGCGCTTCGGCATTGTTTAAATCTTGCTGGTCATCAATCTCGTACCACTTCTCATCATTTATGACTAATGCTTTCAGATCAGGCTTATCCAATAACGAGATCACCTTTAGCACCTGTTCATAGTATTCGTTGTTGCCTAATGCCTTGCAATAGGCTTCCAGGAACGGTACATATTTGCCCATGGAGAACTCCCTGCTGAATTTGTATATATTGACCGTTTTGAAATAGGAGTCCTTTTGGTTGAACTGGAATGCCTTTTTTGAGATAAAGTTCAAGATGTTGTTCTCCTCATCCAAACGTACGACCGTACCATCCATCCAACTTTGATATTTTGCCACAACCGCTAAATTGGGATAGGGGTTATTGATCAATTTAGAGAGGATCGTGTCAGAAAAGATCAGGTCTGACTCCAATAACAACGTATCATCTTCAATGAGATAATTCTTCGCCAAATAAAGCGAATAGATATTGTTGGTCTTATCATATACAGGATTCTCTATATATAAGATGGGGGTACCGCCAATTTTGTTTCCAACCAACTCTTTTACCTTCTCGCCTTTATAGCCTATTACGAGGATAATTCTCTTTAAATTTAATAGGCTTAATTGGGCAAGCATTCGTTCGATCAAGGTTTGCTTATGTACCTTGACCATACATTTCGTGTTGTTTTGGGTCAACTCGCCCAGTCGCTTGCCCATGCCCGCCGCTAATATAATTGCCTGCATACTGTTATCCTTTTATTAAGACACCTAACATAGTGCTACGTCCTCATGAATGATGAACTTGTAATGAAAAACGCTGCATTTGTTGTTTTTATTGTGTTCAACAGGGTGGCAAAGGTACGATATTTTTGGTTGTCTGCTGATGGCAATTCTGCCCGTTCATCTGTTATCCTTTAAAAATAGATGAATCTAATAAGTAAGTTCTTGAATATCAGGATAGTTTGTCGCTCCTTCAGGGCGGAATGCTCCAAAAAAAGTGATGTAAATCTTATGCTCTTGTGTATCAATCGCATGTATGCAAAAACTATTGCTGGATAAACTATCCTCTTCTCGTTTGACACGATTGTAAACAGTTCCTGCTTCACTGGGGGCTTGATTGGTGCAAATGATCATTTTTTGTTTAGGGAGGTTCATTTGCTCATTGCTAAGCCCTTTGATTTCAAAATAGGCATTGGCATGGATGTGCCCACCTAAATAGCAAATAAATGTTGCGGTATTATTTGTGAAATCGGCATCAACATGGATGTCTTCTCCGCCAAATTGATTGGGATAAGTTTTGGTCAGTGTGGTATGTCCTCTAAAGGCTTCTACGATTTCAGGGATCATGTACCAGGGATGTACATAATCCCCATCGCATAGATAGGTGCTGGCTCCAGAATCATGGTGCTGGAAAGGATAATGATTCAGGATGATTACGCTGTGTGAAGAGGTCATACCCTCTCTTAAAGCGACATTGCTGAGCCAGTTAATTTGCTCTTGGCTATAATGCGCATAATTGAGCGTATTATATACATCGCTTGGCTGATCAATCATATCCAATGCAATCATTCGGATTGTACCTCCTTGTGGATTTGAGAAATCTTTGTAGTAATAGTTCTCATTGGGTATGCGTTTATATGAGTTTTGATTATTGGTAAATAGTAAGTTTGTGATCTCTGGCTTATAAAACAATGTGGACATAATTGGACTTCTATCCTCTTGAGCTCCTATATTACTGTCATGGTTACCTGTGCAGATGACGTATGGAATAAAGTTATCTTGTTGTAGTGATGACGCAAAAGATTTCATATATGCCTTGGCTTCGCTTTTCTTCCCGTACGAAATAAAATCGCCAGTAACGGCCATCACATTGATGCGTAATTCAGGTTGGTTGGCAAATTGAACAGATTGCCGTAGGTTAATGGGAAGTACGTAATGGTTGCTGGGAGACCAAGAAGAGAGATGAACGTCAGAGATGTGGACTATCTTAAACCGTTCGGAGCGTGATCCGTTTGATTCATTATACATGATTTTTGCAACACGTTCAGAGGCTGCCGCATTATTTCCCCAGTAAAAACGTTCGTTTTGGTCGCTTCGCAATGAGAGTCCATCTAACGTGTTTTCGCATCCACAACAAATCCAAAGCAAGGATAGGAATAAGTAATTTTGAAAAGTGTGTTTATTCATGATCTTTTTGCTATATTTTCTTGCTGGCAAAACTACGCTTTTTTTTGATAAAAGAGCTGTAAGTTTGAAAAAAAGCATATAACTTTGCGGCAATTTATGGCTCACGATGCCTCCCGCAAGGGCGGTGTGATGAAAAGGGAATCAGGTGAAAATCCTGGACAGACCCGCTGCTGTAAGTTCCGTGGAAATTTTCGATCATCTCTGCCACTGAGGGGTGTGGCCCTTGGGAAGGCGATCGGGAATGGGACAAGTCAGAAGACCTACCATAAATAATGAATAGTTTTACTTGCTTTCGGGATATAGAGCAACGAAACTTTGGACTTCATAATTTAGGAATGGGGCATTAGGAATGAGGACTTATTCAATTCCTAAGTCCTAACTTCTCAATAGGTGAAGCTCGAAGAGCGAAGCGATTAAGTCTTTTGTTCGTCTCATTCTCCCAGAAAATAAGCAGTGATAATGGCGAACAAAAGAGATAAGATGAGAATTTTCTTACGTATCGTATGGGTCATGTGTTGTTTGAGCTGCCTCTCTATGGTAGCGCAGACAAAGTACACCCTTTCCGGGAGGGTAATGGATGAGGGGAAAGCGCCTCTCCCTATGGCGACTATCGCCGTTGAGCATACGACATTTGGAACCTACTCGGATGAGCAGGGGCATTACCAATTGACATTGAAAGAGGGTACCTATACGGTGGTGGTCTCCACGGTTGGTTATGAGTCGGTGAAGATGAGGGTAACGCTCCATGGCAATAAACGAAAGGATTTCCAATTGAAAGAGAGTAGCGTCTCGCTGAATGTAGTAGAAGTGCTGGGCAAATCGAAAAGCCAACAGATTCGTGAGGGAGCTTTTGCCGTGAATGCTTTGGATGTCAAGCCTCTGGTTAACTCTGTGGGTAATTTGAACGAGATGGTGAACCGCACGACTGGTATTCGTGTGCGTGAAGAGGGAGGTGTAGGTTCTGATTTTGACCTCTCTATCAACGGTATGTCTGGCAATTCAGTGCGTTATTTCATTGATGGTGTTCCGCTTTCTACGAAAGGCACGGGTGTCTCTTTGGCTAATCTGCCCGTGAACTTGATTGAGCGCATTGAAATCTATAAGGGGGTTGTGCCTGCCAATTTAGGTGATGATGCTTTGGGCGGTGCGATTAATATTATTACTAACCAAAGTAAACAGAATTACTTGGATGTTTCTTATGGCATCGGTTCTTTCCATACGCATCGAGCGGATTTGAACGCACAATTTGTGGAGCCGAAGACGGGACTGATTGTGAAGCCGACGATTGGTGTAAACTACTCAAAGAATGATTACTTGATGAAAGGGGTAGAGGTGCGCAACGCCGATAAGACCGGTTTTATTACGACTGATTGTCGCCGTTTCCATGACGATTACCTCTCCCTCTTGGGTCAGCTTGAAGTGGGTGTGACTGATAAGCCATTGGCTGATGCCTTCTTTGTTTCAGGTTCCTACTCATTGGTCAATAAGGAACTGCAAACGGGTTCAGTTCAGACCTGGGTTTACGGTATGGCGGAACGCAATAGCCATGCTGCCTCTATCTCTGCTCGTTATCAAAAGCAGAATTTGCTTGTGGAGCGTCTGTCGTTGCAGGCCTTGCTTTCGCAGACATGGGATCACTCGGAGACGATCGACACAACCTATCGCAAGTATTATTGGGATGGTACCTACATCAACGGTTCTTTCAGTGAGATTCGTGGGCGTGGTCGCTCATGGCGTCATTACGAGCGTCCTTTGACGATGGCGAGGGTGAATCTGTCGTATGTCTTGAATGAGCAGCATACCTTCAGCCTCAACTACCTGTTGAACCGGACAGGAAATAAGCAATCAGACGAAGTGGATGAAAGCTATTCACCAACGAATGATGCGTTGGTGAAGCATGTCATTGGACTCTCTTACACCCAGTCGTTCTTGTCGGATCGGCTGAATAATGTCTTTTTCCTCAAAGACTATGTCAATCACTTGAAAGTAGAGCAGACTGAGCTTTCCTCCATCACGGGATCTGCGACAGTTAAACCGAGCGATACGCACCTCTATTGGGGTGGTGGCTTAGGCTCTCGGTTTACATGGAAACCTTGGTCATCGTGGAAGCTCTCTTATGAGCATAGTGTGCGTTTGCCGCTTTCGCAAGAGTTGTTAGGTAATGGAGCAACCATCTATCCCAATGTGGCATTGCAACCAGAACGTAGCGATAACTTCAATTTGGGGCTGTATGGTACGATCCGCATGGCTCCTGGACATGTGCTCTACTATGAGGGCAGTGGTTTCTTGCGTTTGGTGGATGATTATATCCAAGCAACGGTTTCCCAACAGGAGGGCATGATGCAGTATGAGAATGTGGATGCGGTGCATATCAAAGGTGTGGAAGGTGAGTTGCGTTACGATTGGTCGGACAAGTTGCATCTGATGGTCAATGCTAGCTATCAAGATGCTCGAGATCAACGACAGTATAAACAAGATGGCAAGCCCTCCGTGACTTATCACAACCGTACGCCTAACAAACCATGGTCGTTCATCAATGCGGAGGCCTCCTATACCTTCAAGAATTTGTGGTTGCCTTCCGATCGTCTTCGGTTGAGCTATGAGTATCAGTGGGTGCACTGGTTTTACCTGACGTGGGAGGCATACGGCTCCTCCAAGACGAAGGCACGTGTACCGACCCAGAACCTCTCCAATGTGGGGTTGCTCTATTCTTGGCATGATGGACGTTACAACTTCTCGTTGCAATGCACCAACTTGTTTGACAAGATGGTCTACGACAATTATATGTTGCAGAAGCCGGGTCGTGCCTTTTTTGCGAAGTTCAGACTATTCATTCAATAAATAAAAGATATGAAAGCATTAAAGTTAATGATGAGTGCCTTTATGGCCTCTTGTATGGCCGTTGCGTTTACGGCCTGTTCTGACGATGATCCCGTGGTGACTCCTCCTGTGACTCCCGAAGAGCCAGAGCAACCCGTGACTCCTGAGGAACCGGAACCAACCCCCACGGCTACCTGCCATTTTGATCTTTTTGTTTGTGCGGTGAAGCATGGTGGCATGTCGCAGAACAAGAATGGTACGTTTGTGCGCAGTGTGAGTGCGTTGACCGCTGATCAACCGATGGTGGATTTTACGGGTAAAGGTCTGGATATTACGCAGGATTATACGATGGAGAGCATCGTGAAGGGTAAATATTATTATCAAGTACCGCAGTCTCCGGCTGATCGTTTCGTGAAATTCCAAATCGTGAAGGATGCGGATGGTGACGAGATCGCACAGAAGATCGCTGAGGTTCCTTTTATGAATAACACTTATTTTGCTCGTAAGTATACCCATGCTTGGTTGGATGACGCAACGCTGGTGGTAGTCGGTACCGACTCTGATCACAAAATTGTTTATTGGTCTAAGCTGAACGATGGTGGTGAGTCGTTGAGCATCGCAGCAGAGGGCACGTTGGATATCCCTATGCCAAAAGGGGCTTTCGCACTCTCTACCTCAGGTATCCTGACCTACCGTCAGACAGATGGCAAGCTGTTCTATTTCTACAATGGTAAGATTGCCGCAGGTTTGACGGAGTCTGCTACTTCTACTTTCCATGTGGCTGTGATTGATCCGGTTACGATGCAGGTGCAGGAGATTCACGATGTGGATCCTGCTTTGGCTGAGGAATGTGCCGCCAGTGCTTATGGCGAGTTGATGCAAAACACGGTGATGTATGATGAGAATGGCAACCTCTATATGGCTTGTTTAAAGACCATCAATGGCGATGAGACGGGTGTGTTGCTTCGTATGGATGCGGACAAAACTACATTTGACACAGCGTACAATGGATTCCCCAATCCAGAGGGTAAGTTGTTGACCATTCAGTATTTGGCGAATGGCAAGACATTGGCCTATTCTCGTGACAACAGTAAAGGAGTTAAAATTGATAGCGTGAGCCATTTCTATACGATCATCGACTTGGCAACAGGCGAACGGAAGCGGGTAAGCTGTTCAGGTGTTGATTTACCCTATTGTGGCGGTCGCTTCTCGCAACGTAGTGTGGTTGTAGGCGATAAGGCCTATATCGGTTGTACTGAAGGTGAAACGGATAATCCCTGTATCTATATCTATGATATTCCGACGGGTGACGTGACGCTGGGAATTAAGCTCTCAAAAGGCTTCTGCTTCGATATTCTTCGGGTGATAGAAGACTAAATAAAAAAGGTAGAGACGTATAAAAAAGGTAGAGACGTAGCACGCTACGTCTCTACTACAATTATTACAATATAATATTATTCCTCGTTTTGTGCTGCTGCGGGAGCCCCCTCGGTCGGTGTGAACTCCGTGATACCTGCTTTGACCAAGATATTGTACCAAGATATCAATTTTCTCATATCGCTTGGATATACACGATCACGATCGTAGTTGGGTAATACCTCTGCTAAATAGTTTCGTAACTCCTCCGTAGAAGCCTTGGAGGGAGAGAGGGCTGTCGGATTGCCATTTTCCTTATTCTTCATGTTGGTGAGTACTTCATGCAAAGGCACTTCTGTGTCGGTGGTATACATGGCGATATCTCCTAATGAGATTACCTTATCCTTAGCGTAAGCCGGTACTCTCCGCTTGTCTGCAAGTGATTCCACGATCAGCATATTCTTCGCATGGGATACCAGCTTATATAATCCTGGTTTTCCTGTAATAGACAAAATCGTCTTCAACATAGCTTTCTTTTTCTTTCTTTGATGTTTAGTAAAATATGTTTATGTGATATCTGAGGTGCAAATGTAACACAAACTGTTTGAAAAAGCAGACAGAGAAACTTAAAAAGTCTTGCTGTTATCCTGTAGTTGGGCTATAAATCTCGTGACTTGTGGAATAAGCGGTTGTAGATTATCGTTGTAGATCAGGTGATTGGCCAACTTTCGCTTTTCCTCATCCGCCATTTGACTCTCGATGCGTTGTATGATCGTCTCTTTGGAGGCAGCGTCACGTGCTGTAGCTCGTTCGATACGCAATGTTTTAGGGGCATAGACCATGAGGTGGGTATCTACCTCCTTGTCGAAGCCAGACTCAAAGAGAATGGCACTCTCGATGGCGCAAAGAGGGGTAGTTTGTTGTGCGGTCCATGCCCTAAAATGATGTTTAACCTCTGGATGAATGATGCCATTCACGATGCGCAGTTGCTCTGGGTCTTGAAAGATCTTGGCCGCCAAGAGTGGCTTGTTTAAGCCTTCTGCGGTATAGATAGCTTCTCCATAATGGGCAATAAGTTGCTGGCGGATTATAGCAGATTGGTTGGTAAGTCGTTTGCTCTCTTCGTCGGCGATATAGACGGGAATGCCTAAAAGCTGAAACAGGGAGGCTACGACTGACTTGCCGCTGCCAATTCCTCCCGTGATACCTATCTTAATCATAATGTTCGTTGTGTTCTAATAAAAACTCCACTTGCATAGGCAATAGGGTAGGGGTATGTACCCACTCCGGTTTACGGGTCAAGTGCACGATGCAGCTCCCTGATGCGTTTTGCTCTAACTCTTGGTAATCAATGGCAACTTCAAATTGTGCTTCCGATAGCGCTTTGAAGCGTGAGAGAGGAACACTACACGTCACGGTAATCTCGGGTGGAAACAGCCTGACCTTGTAGTGATGAGGTACTCCTTTACAAATGATCGGAAGGGTCAAACTCTTTTCCGTATATTCTTCGATAGGAAGGGTAACAGTTACGGTAGAAGGTACCAAATTAACACCAGGAATAGGACGCAAAGCAATGGTTCGTTGTACGGTTTTGTTTCCTTTTTTTACTTCAATAAAACTAGTTTGCGCCTCATACAATGTGTCAAGTGTAGCGGCAGATGCATAAGCATCGACGGTATTTGGCTGGATTTGTATCTCATCAGATAAATGAAAACCTGTAATAAATTGGATATCACCGACAAACTTAACAGGCAATGCTTTATGCTTCCTTTGACTAAAAAATGCCTCAATCTGTTGCGGCTCAAATTCAATTAGTGAGGTAGTGGCAAGCAATTGCTTCTGGATGTCATTTTCTATTTGTTTCTTGCTGAAATGGAGAACACCCTGCTTCTCTTTGTTATCCAACTTAACCTCTATGGGAAGTAAAGTACGTCCAAGTGTATAGTTAAGTAAGACGCTACCTTTGTCTTTTACTTTGGCCATAATCTGTTGAGGTATTTCTTCGTCAAAAGCAATGTCCGCAGGTAACTCTTTATATTTTACGGGAAATGTCAACGAAATCTCATATTCCTGTTGCAGACTTTGGAGTAACCAGAAGCCAAATGCGAGGAGTACGAAAAAGAAAAAGACCAAGGCCTCTTTCCATTGATCTCCATGGAAATAAGCCTTAGTCTGTTTATTCAACGACTTGACGGATTGAGATAAATGCTCTATATGGGACATACGTCAAAGTCTTTTTTCTCGTTTATTTCTGCTGTTGGGCAGCATCTTCAGCCGAAGCAAAAATAGAGGTTTTATCCACACGAATGATCACTCCATTTGCTACTTCAATCATCATATAGATGTCTCCAATTTCACGGATTCTGCCATAGATACCACCAGCGGTGATTACCTTGTCTCCAGTTTTCAGAGCTTCGCGCGCTTTCTGAATTTCTTTTTGCTTTTTCTGTTGCGGACGGATCATGAAAAAATAGAAGATCGCTACGATAACGACCATCATCACGATGCCTGACCATTGGCTACCATCGGCTGCGGTTTGCAGTAAAATGCTAAGTAAGTTCATGTCTTAAAAATCTCGTTTTTATATTGTTGATGTTACTGGTTCTCGTTGATTATTCTTTTAGCAGTTTGTGATCTCTTTTGGCATCACGAATGATAGCTTCAAGAATTGCGTTGATAAATGGTACCTTTTTGGGAGAGCTATAATATTTGGCGATTTCAATGTATTCATTCATGCTGATGCTGGTATGAATTGTAGGGAAGGCAAAAATCTCCGCCAAGGCAATTTGCAGGATTACCATGTCAATGTGAGCAATACGATCTGCTTCCCAATTGGTCAAATATCGTCCAATTAGCTCTCGATACTCTTCTTTTTTTAGGAAGGTCTGACGCAAAAGCTTGATGGCAAAGGTGCGGTCCTCTTCCCCTTTGAACATCGGCTGTAATGCAGAAGTGGCAGGCTGTGTCTCCTTGAAACGTTTGATGGTTTTGAGTACGAATGACTCAATGATCTCTACATCATCATTCCAGAAGATACTTTTGTCTTCCAAGTGCTCTTCAATCATTTCATTGTCGCAAATTAGCTGCTTGAAAGCTTTAGCCCAAAATTGAAGATCATGTTCGTAACTATCTTCCTCGGCTTCCAGGTATTCAGCATACAAGTCAGAGCTTAAGATCAGCTCTAACACCCGTTTCACGAAATCCTCGTCGTTGTCCCAGGATATACCGTTCTCTTTGATCAATTGCCAAAAGCCTTTATCGGCAGCTAACTGAGCTATTACCCGGTTGTTGACAAAACGCATATTAGGATTCAACTCCTCTTGGGTAGGGATATATTTCTCTTTCTTTGTCTCTATGATCTGACTCTGCAGATGAGTTACCTCTATGAGTAATAGTAAGAAGGAAAGATACAATTCGTACGATTTTTTCAGGCTGAATTGTAAGTCGTTTTCCGCAGACTGTAAGTTGCCATTCCCATTTTGATAATAGGCGTAAACTATCTGTAAGACTTTAATGCGGATTAAAATTCGATTGACCATTGTTTTGAAGATCGTTTGTTTCTGTGAGTGTCAAAATGAAAACAACGGGCCACGCTCCGACGAGGGAGGTGGCTCGTTATGCCTCAGGGTCTCACTTTTGAGTGATTATCCTTAGGTTTGTGCGGATTACTCAGCAGGGTGGATAGCGCCTGTCGGACATGCGTCAGCGCAAGTTCCACAATCAGCACACATCTCAGGGTCGATATGATACTTGTCACCCTCAGAAATTGCTCCTACCGGACACTCGTCGATACAAGTACCGCAAGCAATACAATCATCACTAATTACGTAAGCCATTTTTTTACAGTTTAAAAATTGATAACTCTATTAGTTAGTTGGTGCAAATGTAGAGTTTTCTTTCTATTTAAAAAATATCTGCCAGCTATTTTTATGCAAAAAACCACTTTTTGGCAATAACTTCGCTCCACTTACGTTATTATCCAAAATATAGACTGACTTGAGACAATTTGTACTGATATTAGGTTGTATCTTTTGCCTTACGAGCTGGAACGTGATGGCGCAGCGTGAGCGTGTGAAAAACCAGCCGTATGCCGACATGAAGTGGTTTCATTTAGGATTCCATGTGGGTCTTCATACCCAAGATCTTATCTTGACTCATTCTGGTATGACTACCGATGGCGAGACTTGGTTCGCAGAGATCCCTTCTTATTCCCCGGGTTTTAGTGTGGGTGTGATAGGTGATCTTTACCTTAATACCTTTTTGAATCTGCGTTTTACTCCTACCATCCATTTTGGCGATAAAAAGTTCCTTTTCCGGGAGCAATCTACAGGGGAGGAGTTTACTACTAACGTGCGTTCTAGTTACTTGAATTTCCCAATCGATTTAAAATACACAGCCTTGAGACTTAATAATTACCGTCCCTATATTCTTGCTGGTGCCTATGGTTCACTGGACATTGGCCGTAAGAAAGGAAATCCTTTGTTGTTGAAAAGCACGGATTTTGGTTTGGAGTTTGGTATTGGATGCGATCTCTATCTGCCTTTCTTTAAGCTCTGCCCCGAGTTGAAGTTCTGTTTCGGTTTGGTGGATTTAATAGAAAAAGATCGTCCGGACCTTGTGGACCAGACGACCCTAAAATATACGCAAGCGCTTTCTAAAGCGACTTCGCGTATGATTGTGCTTACGTTTAATTTCGAATAAACAGTTCGATATAGATGTAGGCGGCCGGTATAGCTAACAATACGCTGTCAAACCGGTCGAGCATGCCGCCATGTCCAGGAAGCACATGACCTGAGTCTTTGATACCTAATTGCCGTTTCAGTAAGGACTCAATCAGGTCTCCCCACGTGCCAAATACTACTACAACTACCGCTAATCCTAACCATTGTGCAGCACTATATGTGGGTAGCAAATAGGCAAATGCCTGTGAGGCAAGTAGGGCGAAGAGTAAACCGCCTACAAATCCCTCCCATGATTTCTTCGGAGAGATGCGTTCAAATAGCCGATGCTTTCCAAATAGTGAGCCAATACAATAGGCACCCGTGTCATTCAACCAAATAAGTACGAAGAGCGCCAGGGCGAAGTAGGGTATATGGACAATCTCTCCCGGATAACCAGTCACAGAGGTCAATAAGTTCAGCAACGAGAAGGAGCCTGCGCAATAGAACTGTCCGAAGAGGGTAACTGTCCACCGCTTTAGGGGATTATCTTCCTTCTCATAGAGTGGAGCGATCAGCGTGATTAGTAAGAAAAAGAGATAGGGGAGGAATATCCAGCGTTCCGTCAAGTCATGTGTGTAGCTAAAAGTGGCAGCAAATAAATAAGCGCCTCCTAAAGCGCAAAACAGGCGATTGAGATGACTTTGTGTTTGGGATAATGTCAACCCGTAAAATTCCCACAAAGTTAATCCGGTAATCAGCCCAAATACCACTAAGAAATAATAAGAATGAATATAGATGGCACTGACCAATATCGCCACGAAGACGATACCTGTCAGTGCTCTTGTGATGAAATTTTTCAAAGCGTTGTGTTTTTATGGATGGATAAATCAGGCTTCCGTTGTGGCTGCCGTAGGTTGTTTATCGTTATTGTCACTGGCCTTAGCCTGCTCCTCAGCCGCTTTCTCGTTGGCTTTCTCTTGCAGCTGTAAGATCTCTTGTGAGCGAGAAATCCATTGACGTTTGCCGAAGATATGCTCTACGTCTTCCGAATAAATCACCTCTCGTTCCAGTAGGACCTGTGCCAGTTGGTGATGCCCGTCCGAATGTTTAGAAAGAATCTCTTTAGCTCGTTCGTATTGCTCATCGATAATCTGTTGTACCTCGCTGTCAATCAACTTGGCAGTATCTTCGCTATAAGGCTTGGTGAAGCCCCAGTCTTGTCCTGTTGAGTCGTAATAGTTGAGGTTGGGCAGGCGTTTGCTCATGCCGAAATAAACCACCATAGCGTAGGCTTGTTTCGTGACACGCTCTAAGTCATTGGCTGCGCCGGTCGAGATCTTACCAAGAAACAATTCTTCAGCAGCACGTCCACCTAAAGTGGCGCACATCTCATCCTGTAACTGTTCTTTGGTAGTAATCTGTCGCTCCTCCGGTAGGTACCAAGCGGCACCTAACGCCTTTCCACGGGGCACGATGGTAACCTTCACCAACGGATTAGCATGTTCCAACAACCAACTCAAGGTGGCATGGCCAGCCTCGTGTGTGGCAATGCTCTTGCGTTCCTCCTCAGTCATGATGCAAGACCGCTTTTCCAATCCACCCACAATACGATCTACGGCATTCATGAAGTCCTCCTTTTGCACGAAACTCTTGCCTTTGCGGGCTGCGATCAATGCTGCTTCGTTGCAAACGTTGGCAATGTCTGCTCCGGAGAAACCCGGGGTTTGACGAGCTAAGAATTCAGCGTCCACACTTTCATCGATCTTGATAGGACGTAAGTGCACGCCGAAGATCTCTTTGCGCTCGTTCAGGTCGGGTAGCTCCACGTGGATCTGTCGATCGAAACGTCCGGCACGCAGCAATGCTTTATCTAAGATGTCTGCTCGGTTAGTGGCCGCTAAGATGATGACACCACTATTAGAGCCAAAACCATCCATTTCTGTTAGTAACTGATTAAGCGTGTTTTCTCGCTCATCGTTGCTTGCCATATTGGCATTCTTACCACGAGCACGCCCTACAGCATCAATCTCGTCGATAAAAACAATACAGGGTGCCTTTTCCTTTGCTTGGCGAAAGAGGTCTCGTACGCGTGAGGCACCTACACCGACAAACATTTCTACAAAATCAGATCCAGACAAAGAGAAAAACGGTACATCTGCTTCGCCAGCTACCGCCTTTGCCAAGAGGGTTTTACCCGTTCCCGGAGGACCTACCAACAGTGCTCCCTTGGGAATCTTTCCACCTAATTCTGTGTATTTGCCGGGATTCTTCAAGAATGAAACGATTTCCTCAACCTCTTGCTTGGCCTCAGCTAACCCAGCTACATCCTTGAAGGTCACCTTGCGATCCGACTCCTTGTCAAAGAGTTGAGCTTTGGCTCGTCCTACGCTAAATACACTACCGGGACCAGAGCCAGCACCGCCTGACATGCGTCGCATTAAAAAGATCCAGACTAAGATCAGCAGGATCATTGGGCCAAAAGAGACGATGAAACTCCAAATGGTGTCGTCGCCTTCTTCAAATCGTACTTTCGTGCTGATCTGATTGGAGCTTACAGCCTTATCATAGAAGTCGGAGAATTTATCTGCGGAGGGAATTGTTACATAAATTTTGGGGCTGTTGCCCAATTTCTGGTAGTCATAGTTTGAACCGAACACCTGCTCTATCTTATCTTTGCGCACAGTAGCCTCCACCACATTGCGCTTGTTGAAAACTGTCATTTGCTCAAAGGTGTTCTCTTCTGCCAATTTCTGAAACTCTGTCCATCCCAGTTCTTTAGAGCTAACGGAGTCATTACTCATATATAGCGCAACGAGCAACAGGAAGATGAGTCCATACATCCAATAGAAATTGAAACGAAACATCTTCTGCTTGCCGTTTTTTGAGGGAGGACTAAAAGGGGTATTCTTATTTTCCATACGTCATGTTCTAATGCTCAGGCAATATCTGGAATTGATGTTACTTGGGCGTCTGCCCAAAGATTCTCAAGATTGTAAAAAGCTCGTCGCTCAGGCAAGAAAATATGAACTAATACGGTTCCATAGTCCATGCCGATCCATTGAGCTCCTTGATGGCCATCGATAGAGAGAGGTTTCTCATTGGCATTGCGGCGAGCAAAATCCCAAACGGAGTCCGACAGGGCTGATACCTGAGTTGGGGTGTTGCCTTCACAAATGACCATGTACTGGCAAATGGCACCTACGGTCTGGCTTAAATCTACTGTGACGATGTTTTTACCTTTTTTCTCTTGCATGCCCTCTACAATGGCCTGCACTAATGCTTTTGTTTGATCCATTATTCTGATTTAACTTTTCTGCTTATGCGAATACATTATTATTTTGAACTTGCAAAGATAGTTCTTATTTCCTTTCCGCTACCTTTGTCTGCTGATAATATTAGGTATAAACTCCTCTCATTACAACAGCAGAGCCTCTTTTTTGTTCGTCGATTGAAAAAAAAGAGGAGAAAATTTGCAGTTTATGAAAAAGTGGTTACCTTTGCAGCGTCTAACAAGAGGGTTAGGCGCAAGGTATTGTTCTATGGTGTAATGGTAGCACAACAGATTCTGGTCCTGTTTGTCTTGGTTCGAATCCGAGTAGAACAACTCTTTTGAAAGTATATTGCGATGTTTTTACATTGTTCTATGGTGTAATGGTAGCACAACAGATTCTGGTCCTGTTTGTCTTGGTTCGAATCCGAGTAGAACAACCTTTCCCGTCTTCTCATTGAGAGGGCGGGATTTTTTTTGTCTTCCTTGTAGATTATGGCTCGATAGATTTTTAGAGGGGATAGCCCTCCAAAAACAGAGGCTGCACCGTAAAACTCAATTACGACACAGCCTCAGGGATGACGGATTGAGCCAGATTGTTAGGGGTATGTGGCCGGCTGGAAGGCTTTTAATAGTTTTTCGCCATCTATTTCAAGTTAATAAATGGATTCCCCTTCGGGCTACGGCTTACTACCCAACGGAAAGCGTTGGTGAAAAGCAAGTTTTGAGTAGCATCTCCAAAACCTTCCTTCCCATGGCCAGTATTGAGATAGACCATACGGTACTTGGTATTGGTCCAGGCAATGGGAAAATCACCTCTCTTCACTACGTCCTTAATCCCGAATGGATACATCTTGGGTGAGATGGAGAGCCGCACCAATACATCTTTGTTTAGCCGGGGAGAAGGTTCCCACTGATAGAACTCACTCGCGGGCGCTACCCATTGCTTAGGCAATGTATAGGTGATACGGTGGTCAGGATAATCACACTCCACGAGAGCGGCTTGTGGAGGCCAGTTGTTGCAATAGAACTGACCGCATGACCCTATAATTATTTCGCTGCAAAATTAGAAGGAATAACAGAAGGACAAGGTGGATAAAAACACAATTATGGTTTGTTCTTTGTTATTCCTTCGTTGCAGGTCCGTTGTTCCTCCGCTCTTCCTCTATACCAAACTCGGTGATCCTCTAAACCAAAGTCGGTGGAGCTCTAATCCCAGATTAGAGCTTCATAAGCGTTTCACCGAACTTGGTGCTTTTTACATCCGTAAGATGATTCGTTCGCCCAACTGCTTGCAGAGCAGACGGCGCAGATTGTTCAGCTCGTTGAGCTGTCGCATCAAGGTTAGCATCTCCTCGTCGGTTTGGGCTTCTTTGATGCATTGTTGTAACTGTTTGATTGACTCTTGAATGTGTGCCTCTTTGAGGGCATACAGTTCTTGAGGCACCACAAAGTCCAATCGCTCGCTCTCTGGCTCGATCGTTTGATACTTGGAGTGGTACTTGCTCAACTGATACTTTTCGCTCGCTAAATTGGCGGCCAATAGGCTGATCTGTGCATCGGGATGGGCTAAGAAATAGCGGTAGGCCGTAAATCCTTCCTCTGTACAATGTGCCGCAGCCTCCTCTAAAATCTGCTTATAAAGCGGGTGGACGATCTGAATCCCATCTCGGTCAAGGTCGAAACGGACATACTCCGCCAAACGCATCTGGATCTGCTCTTGGGTCTGCTCATCTTGGTAGTCAAAGATGATACGCTCGCCATAGCGCACGATGTAGCGCACGAGTGATTGCTCATACGCTTCATAAGGGGAAGGGGCTTGCACCTTCGGATCCTCTTGAGGGGTTTGAGGCGTCTGCTGTGCCACCTCCTCCTCTAAGGGAATCAACTCAAAAGAAGGTGGTTCGCTGGGTGAGGCTGTGTCATTAGGTGGTGACACAGGTGGTGCAGCTTCGGCGGGAAGTGGAGGAGGGGGAGGCGCCTCCTGTAAAGGGGTAGTCGGGGATATACGAGTGGCATAGTTGCTCGCACCTCGCTGCTCCTGCTGTAATCGCAGTCGGTTGACCTCTTTCAGCAGGACCTGTTCGTCGATACCCATCGTTTCGCTGCACTCGCGCAAATAGACCGCACGGGCGATGTTGTTGGGGATGATAGCGATGGTGCGCAAGATGTCGTTGATCACGTTGGAGCGCTTGATTGGATCGTCAGCAGACTCTTGCAAGAGTAATCGCATCTTGAAACGAATGAAGTCGGTCTCGTTCTTCTTGATATAGGTATCGAAGGCGGATGCCCCACGACGAGCGAATGAGTCGGGATCCTCTCCGTCGGGCAGTAATACGACCTTCACGTTCATGCCCTCTTCAATCAACATGTCAATGCCTCGCAGAGCGGCCTTTATGCCGGCAGCGTCACCATCATAAAGCACAGTGATGTTTTCCGTGAAGCGATGAATCAAGCGGATTTGTCCTTGTGTCAAGGCCGTTCCCGAGGAGGCCACCACGTTCTCTACCCCCACTTGGTGCATACCTATGACATCCATGTAGCCCTCCACTAAGAAACATTTATCTTGCTTCACGATGGCTTGTTTGGCGAAGAAGAGGCCATATAGCTCGTTGCTCTTGTGGTAGATCTCGCTCTCGGGCGAATTGACATACTTGGCGGTCTTTTCCCCTTTGCGCAAGACACGCCCGCCAAAGGCTACCACCTTGCCACTCAACGTATGTACCGGGAAGATGACACGCCCTCTGAAACGGTCGTTCGCTCGCCCGTTCTCATAGGGAATGATCAATCCGGTCTTCTCTAAATAGTTTTGTTTGTAACCTGCGGCTGTGGCAGTGCGGAAGAGCGCATCTCGCTGGTCAAGGCTGTAACCCAATTGAAACTTGCGGATGGTCTCCTCTCGCAAACCTCGCTCAGCGAAGTAACGCAAACCTACGCTGCGTCCCTCGGGATGCTCATGTAATAACTGCTGGAAGTAATTCGAGGCCCAGCTGTTGAGAATCAGCATACTCTCCCGGTCGTTGTGCGCCTGTTTCTCCTGCTCAGTTAGCTCGCGCTCTTTGATTTCTATGTTGTATTTCTTAGCTAAGAAACGCAAGGCTTCATAATAGGAGAGCTGCTCATGATTCATGATGAAATGCACGGGCGATCCTCCGGCCCCGCAAGCAAAACATTTACAGATGTTTTTGGCGGGAGAGACATAAAAAGAAGGACTCTTGTCTGCATGGAAAGGACATAATCCTACGTAGTTGACCCCGCGTTTCCGCAGGGTCACAAACTCAGAGACTACATCCACGATGTTGGCAGCCTCCAGGATTCGGTCTATTGTCGGTTGGTCGATCATGCAGCAATGAAAATTGGCACAAAAGTACGAATTGTTTCGTAATTCCTCACCATTCGAAGATAAACTCCGGATGGGCCGGATCTGCGATCGGCTGATCATCATTCTGATGGGCCGTCATGCGGAAATGGAGCTTTCCGGATTGGGCATCTCCTTCTAATCCTCCATTCGGTTGATCAGCTGATTGAGGGATAGCTGCATAGCTAATATCCTCCCGGCGACATTGCACGAATCGCTCTCCTGTTTCGGTCGTCCAATAATAGTCGAGCAATTCAATCCCTCCATCTGGACGTAAACGGAACTCCAGGTCATATTTCTCCACGCCATACCAATCCCGCAAGATGTATCGCCCGTCAGCATACGCCTCCAAGGTACTGGTGAGTCCTGGTACATTGCCTACCAAAGTGCTGTGTCCCTGCACACGCCAGATGGGTTTGGCTGGAGCCTCACCCCACATCAAGGTGTAGAGATGTCCACCATCCCATTGGCCTTCGGGTGTATATAGATAGGTATAGGCCCATACTCTTCCTTTTTGTCGATTACCATAGAAGCCTGAGCAAAGCGTGTTGGTCTCAACAAAAGGCCGGGGATAGATGGTGGCGGTTGGTAATTGGGGTAAGCCGGTGGCCACATACGAATAGTTGCCTTTCACGGAGTCGGCCTCAACCACCTCGATCAGCGTGGAATCGGCGACTGTGCGTAAGACAAATGATACGTCATGCCCCGACACCCCATACCAGTTTCGGATGGTATAGAGCGAGTCGTATCGACACTCGATCACAGGGGTGATGCTATCCGCCAACCGATAGGCATCGACGTAAACAGCCGGCTGCGACCAATAGACAGTTGGATCAGGTTCCTGTACCGTGGCTCGTCGGATCGTGACAGCCTGTAAGGGGCGATCCTGCTTGTTAGTGGGCACGGCTTGGATGCGTTCTACGACCTCCATACCTTTGATAACCTCGCCAAAAATCGTGTAACTGCCATCCAAGGCGGGAAGACCGGGATGCTGTTGATAGTAATGACGTACCTCTTCATCCATCTGGCAACGGCCATAGCTTCGTACTTGCATCAGCGAATCGGCACGTTGCAGCGCCTTTTCATCCAACGATTTACCCCAGGCAATGTAAAACTGTTCGCTGGCGCTCTTTAACTCATGGGTTGGGTCTGCCGTACAACGCCCCATCGCCAATACGCCTCGTCGGTGATACAGCTGTGGATAGCGAATCTCGGCGGGGATCACATCCTCGGCCTCCTCCTCGCCACATTGCACCACAAATCCCTCAATCACCCGATTGAAGTCTCTTCCATCATAAACGCCCTCTTTTACTTTCTGCACGAAATGATCCCGGTGAAGAGGGGTCTCGTTGTAGAGGGCCAGCACGATCTCACCTTCTGTGGTGTCGAGTGTTACCCTTGTTTGCTCCTCAGCACTTTGTGCGTTGAGACTACATAAAGGGAGGAGCAGTCCCCAAAAATAGGTAATAAGCTTTTGTTGCCAGTGATCCCGTATTTGATTCATCCAGAAGGGGAAGATATTTTGCGTCAGTTCCGTTTGTACTTCCTGTTTTAATAGTTGCGTATTCATCGTTTGGCTTGTCTTTTTATTACTAAAACAACTGTCAAAATTAAAAGGTATTTCTTCGTATCAGCTTGAAATCACAATGCACTTTGCGGAACACCTTGGTGTTGATCATCTCTGCGGCCAGTTGCCCCATTTGTACGAAATCAGTGGATACGCAACTCAACCCATTCAGGATAATTTTGTTGATGGGTGAATCGTTGTAGGAAATGATGCCAATGTCCTTTCCAATTTTATATTTGTACTGCTGAGCCAGTTCTATGAGCTGAATCAAGGTGTCGTCGTGCTGTCCGCAAAGAATCAAATATAAATATCCTTTGTGAATGATGTCAATCGGAATGTGGTCGTGAAATTCAACTTTGATATCGTATGTTTTAGCAAATTCTTGGATAGCCGGCTTCATGCTCCGAGCGTACATACTTGATGCACCATGAATGACACACAGCTTCTCAAAATGACGTACACTCTTCAATTCTTCACGGAGTCCTAAGACTACATCAGTTCGGAAATCCTGGTAAACAGCACCGTAATTCCCTGGTAATTCATCAATCTTCCGATCAAGAAGGATCAGTTTATAATTAGGGATCTTATTCAGAATCTTGATTAATCGCCTTTGTGTCTCATCTTCTAACGGGAAATGAGGAGTAATGATAAAATAGTCGTAATGGGGCAAAGAGGACGCTACCTGTTCCGCAAAAAGATCGATGTTCTGGTTGTGAAGATACAAAGTAATCTCCGCGTTGGCATGGATGGATTGCTGGAAGGAGTCGTAAAGAATCTGTTTGTAGGTGCTTATCTTATCAAATAGCAACAGGATCTTTTTCTTGCGTTTGGCTCCTGTATCGGCAATGTAGCATCCTTTCCCTCGTACGGAGTCGATAATCATCTCCTTTCGTAGGTAGTCGTAAGCTTTCTTCACTGTCTCTTTGGCGATGTTATGACTAACGGATAATTCCGTCATGGAAGGTAGTTGCGTGCCCGCCGGCAAGGTGCCATTATTGATACCATCTAATATATTCGTAACGATCTGTTTATAAATAGGTATCTGCAACGAGGAGTCAATATTCAAGTTCAAGCCCATATTCCCAGTTTTTAGATCACAAATATAGGTGTTTATCCTTTCCAATAGTCAATGAACCCGCTTGAAATAATATAATTAACATACATTGCAATATTGGGGATTAAGTGAAGATCATGCTATTTATGGGCATATCGCCTATATAATAAAAGAAAACTGACGATGTTCTGGAAATCATATATACCTGTTTGATAATTATTTAAAATGTATATGGGGAAGTTCTCACGGTAAATGATCAAAAATAATTGTAGAAAATGTTGCGCAGTATATAGAAAAAACCTACATTCGCTTAACACCACACCCAAGTATAGTACATCCTTGTAAAGTATGGTGCGATTCATAGAAACAATATAAACGATGTCATAATGAAGTATAGTAGTACATACTACAAATGGGAGGTCTTGGCCCTCTTGTGGATTGCCTATCTGCTTAATCAGGCAGATCGTCAAATATTCAATGTTGTGTTGCCATTGATTCGGGCGGATTTGGATCTGACAGATACGCAGGTCGGTTTAATCGCGACCACTTTTAATCTTGTGTTTGCGATTTTAGTGCCTATTTCGGGCTATTGGGGTGACCGCATCAGTCGTAAAAAGGTGCTCACCTTCAGCATTCTTTTGTGGAGTGCGGCCACGACGCTCTCCGGCTTGAGTAATGGACTGCTCATGTTCATTCTCTTCCGTAGTACGGCCACAGGCATGGGAGAAGCGATGTTTGGCCCGGCCAACTATGCGATGATCGCCGATTATCATAAGAAAACACGTGCTGTTGCGATGGGCATCCATCAGACCGCATATTATATAGGTGTTATTGCCAGTAGTTTGATCGCAGGCTATGTGGGTGAGCAATATGGCTGGCGCAATGCTTTCTACATTTTTGGTAGTATCGGTGTCATTCATGGATTTATTCTCCTTTTCCGCTTGAAGGACAAGCCAAAAGAAAAGGATCATGAGTTTGCGAACACAGGCCAACCTCAGATCAGTTTCATCGAGAGTATCAAGGCACTGTTCAAGGTACCAACAGCATGGATCTTGACAATCAGTTTCAGTGGATTGATTTTCGTTTTGACAGGCTATTTGACATGGACTCCCGACTATTTGCACGAGACCTTTTCGATGAATTTGGCCAGTGCCGGATTTCATTCTATGTTCTACACACATATCGCCGCATTCTTTGGCGTGCTAATAGCGGGATCTATTTCCGATAAATTGGCAGTTCGCAACCCTGCCAATCGCATTTTATTGCAAGGCATCGGATTATTGGCAGCAGCTCCTTTCATCGTGTTGATGGGGCAATCCACCACCTTGGTTGCTGTGTACATTGGCTTCGCTGGATTTGGTTTCATGAGGGCATTCTTTGATGCGAACACCTACACGGTACTCTATGATGTGATTCCTGAGAAATACCATGCGTCAGCTGCCGGTGTGATGCAGATGATCGGATTTGGCATTGGTTCCCTCTCTCCTGTCATTCTGGGAGCACTCAAACCAGTCATTGGCATGTCCATGGGCATTTCTTGTTTGTCTGTCATCTGGATTGTTTGCAGCATCTTGATGTTTATAGCCTATAAATTCACCTATCTACGTGATTATAAACGAGCACAAGCATAAACTATTAAAACGGGACAGTTATGAATATACGTGAAAAACAACGGAAAGCGAAAGCCGGTGTGTTGCTGATAGCCTCACCGAGATTTCGACAATTAGGGAAAGGGTTAAGCCGTGGTACCTATCAGGAGCGACAGGAGAAGGTGGTCACACTCTTCTTGGACAAGCTATGTGAGCAAATGGAAGTTACTTTTCCAGGAGTTGTTTATGAACGTGCGGATGCGATGCGTGCGATTCAACAATTCTTTGTGGACAAGGTGGACTTTGTTGTTGTGCGTTTTTTATCTTGGTCGGAAGATTTCGCATGGATTCGTTTTTTGCGGGATATGCCCACTCTTCCCATGATCTTCGTCAATGTGGCTCAAGAGAAAATGACCTTCACCACGACCACGGACGAGGATGACTTCATTGACTATCTCTGTGCGGGCACTTTGGTTGGGTCATTGGAGGCGGCAGGTTCTATCGCCCGCATTGGACGACCCTACATGCGCATTATGGAGGGTTCTTTGGATGAATGTCTGTCGGCGATCCAGCAGTTTGCGGAAGCGGCCAAGGTACGCTCGATACTGCATAATTCCACGGTCGGTTTGCTGGCCAACTACAATGAGACGATGTGGTCCACCTATATGGATCCCTACAACCTTTTCACGAAAATAGGGCCAGAGCTACGCTTTATCGCCTATTCTACACTTCACGACGAGATCACTCGTCTCCCGGAGTCAGCCGTGCGTGCTTGGCAGAATCAGCTAAGCCAGACCTATCGGGTGGATGCGGATGTGGCCGATGCGTCCTATTACGCCTCCGTACGTGCTTCGCTTGCCTTAGCCAACTTGGCGCAAGCACGTGACATCGACGTGATGGTCTATAACGACATTGATGTGGCGATGTTCGAGCTGATCGGACTCCGTGCGGGCTTCTATCATCCCAGTTTCAACCAATCCCTCTCTGTGCTCGTACCAGAGGCCGACATGGGAGCTGGTTTGATCACCTATATACTCAAACTGCTCAGTGGTAAGCGTGTCAATTTCATAGAGCCGTTCCATATCGAGACCGCTTATGGCACGTTTGCCGGTGGTCATGCAGGTCCTAATGATTATAACGAGGCAGATCCTTCACAAGTCATCATTGCTCGGGATGTCCGTTTCGCGAAGACAAACTACAAATATGCGGGTGCACCCTTCGCTTGGTTACGCATTCCACCAGGACGTAAGACGATGGCCCAGTTGGTGGAGGAGACAGGGCGATACAAGTTGATTTGCACGATGGTTGAATCCTTGCCGGGTGAGCATCTCCTGGCCACCTACTCCCACAGCATTTTCAAGCCAGATGTCCCTGTCAAACGCCTGTTTGAGGAGATCCTAAACATCGGCAGCACCCAGCATTTCGGGTTGGTTGATGGCGATTATCGAGAAGTATTGAGGCAATTGTGCCAATTGATGGATTTTGATTATTACGAAATAAAATAGAAATAGCGTATGAGTTTCATGTACAATCCGTTTCCGTATGACGATCCCCAAGCTGTGAATCGCCCCAAACTCTCTGAGGAGGTGATCAACAGCGTGGTCAGCGGAACATCCAACGTGGCCGATCACTTGGCTGCGGAAATCAGTGAAAGAGTCGGACAAAAACAAGGTGCGCTGGTCGTAGCTTTGGAGGGCTACATCAGTGCGGAGTTTGCGCAGTTGGTCAACCTGATCGCACAGCGCATGCAACTGAGAGGCATTCCCATGACGGCTATTCCTTTTGCTGCTTGCTACAAGAGCACGGAGGAGTTGGATGCCTTGGCGCACGAGCTCTTGGAGTACGACACGGTGAAAGATTCGGTCAAACTCTTTGGAAAGGTCTTCCAAGGAGGCTACGAAGGGTTGGTAGATCCTGCCAAGGTGGATGCGCTGGAAGAGCGCATAAGTAAGGCGGCCACTCAGTCTGCCGCAGAGGTGATCATTGTCTATGGCAATGGCTGCGCTTTGCGCCAGTTGCGTGCGCACTATGACTTGATTGGCTACTTGGATGTCACGCCTAAGGAGTCCATCTTGCGTGCACGTCGTGGCCATTTTGCCAACATTGGAGACCAATCGCCCAAGCCAGTCAAGGAGTTGATCCGTCGTTGCTACTATATTGACTTTGAGTCAGCGGTTCGCCTGCGTGGCGATCTGATCAAAAGTAGAGCGATTGATTTCTACTTGATGACAGATCATGCGGAGGACTATCAGCTGATGCCGGGAAAGGCCTTCCGGGAGTTGGCAGAGACCCTTGTTCGCTACCCGTTCCGATGCAAGCCAGTCTATATTGAAGGCGTGTGGGGTGGTACCTACGTGAAGAAACTGCGTCATCTGCCCGACACGATGCGCAACTGCGCTTGGGTGTTCGACTTGATCCCCATGGAGGTCAGTCTGGTGGTTGAGACGGGCAAGACCCAGGTGGAGTTCCCCTATTTCACCTTCATCCAGCATGTCGATGAGCTGCTGATGGGTGCGGACTGTGTGCGGAAATTCAAGGGCTATTTCCCCATCCGCTTCAACTACGATGACAGCTTCCACAGCAATGGCAACATGTCCATCCAGGTGCATTCCGGCCATGACTACAATGTGGAGAACTACAACGAGTTTGGCCGTCAGGATGAAAGCTACTATGTCGTGGTGACCGGCCATGAGGCAAAGACCTACCTCGGATTCAATGAGGGTATCAATCCGCAGGAGTTCATTGATTTGGCGAAGAAGTCCGAAAAGGATTTCTCTCCAATTGATTACCAGAAATACATCAATCATGTCGTTTCCCGTCCTGGCATACAGATGATGATTCCGGCGGGTACGATTCACTCCTCTGGACGTAACCAAGTGGTGTTGGAGATTGGCTGTTTGACCATTGGCTCTTACACCTATAAAATGTATGACTACCTGCGTGCCGACCTCGATGGTGTGCCACGTCCCATTCATACCTATCATGGCGAAAGGGTGTTGAAGCAGAATCGCACCACCTCATGGGTCAATCAGAACATCGTCCAGCAACCACGCAAGGTGCGTGGCGGCGAAGGCTGGGCGGAATATGTGTTGGGCGAGCACGACCTGCTGTATTTCAGTTTGCGCCGTTTGGAGTTTGAGAAGGAGATTGAGGATGACACCGCCGGTGTGTTCCATGTGTTGGTACTGGTGGATGGCGAACGCGTGATGATTCAGTCTGTGGAGCATCCGGAGCGCTATTTCATCCAGAACTACATGGACATGGTGGTTGTCCCGGCCAATATGGGCAAGTATGTGATCAAGAACTTGGGCCATCAGCCCGTTTACATGCACAAAACACGCTTGAAAGATGGATTTGTCCATGACGACCCCCATCAGTTACCTAACGATTGACTTCGGAGGCACCTTTGCGAAGGCCACAGTGGTCGATGAGCGAGGCAAGATCTATGCCGACTCATTAACACTGCGTCCCTCCCGCTCCGAAGGCACGTCCGAGGAGATCCTCGGTGCGTTGCAGGCAGTCGTGGCTGATGGTCTGGCCTACTGTGCGCATCGGGGACTATCCTGCGCCGGGATCGGGATCAGCATACCGGGACCGTTCGATTATCAACGGGGTATCTCCTGGATGAAGCACAAGTTCCAAGGGATCGAGGGCATGAATCTGAAGAGGGTTCTTCAGGCACAAACTGGATTACCGGTCTGCTTCATGCACGATGTCAATGCGGTATTGGCGGGCGAGTTGGCCTTTGGTGAGGCGAAGGACTATGCGAACGTGGCGGTCATCACCTTGGGCACGGGACTTGGTTTCTCCTTCTCGCAGGAGGGAGCCATCCAGACGAATGCGATGGGTTCACCCGTAGCGCCGATCTACAACCTTCCCTATGGGACAGGCATACTGGAGGACTACGTGTCGAAGCGGGGTTTCCTCCGTCGCTATCGGGAATTGGGCGGCTGTGACGATCCCACGCTTACCGTGGCAAAGATCGGAGAGCGAGCAACAAGGGGAGAGGCTATTGCCCGACAGACCTATCGGGATGTGGCGCAAGTGCTTCGTGCCTGCTTGCAGCCCATCTTGACAGAGAAAGGCATCGAGTGCTTGCTGTTTGGCGGGCAGATTGCCAAGTCTTTCGCTTGGATGCGTTCGGCGATAGAGCCCTTGTTGACCACGGTGCCGACACTGCGTCAAATAACTGTGGTGAGGGACATTGATCGAGCGGCGGTGCTGGGCATATTCCATGGCCTCCAAAGACAATCTGAGATAATGTATGTATAAACCAATTATTTAATCTAAATTATTCATCTAAATCTTAATGCTATGAGCGCATTACAGGAATCATTCAGGAAGAAATCGCCTTGCGGTGGCATACTTGCAACAGCGGCGATGATGTTGTTGGCCTGTCTGCAGATTGCCGATGCAAGAGCGGAGGTAGGTGCCAGCAGAGTTATGAACAGTGGTTTACAATCTGGGGGGGGTAAAATAATGACATCCATCACCCAGCAGAAGACCAAGACGGTGACAGTGGTTGTGACCGATGAGATGGGCGAGATCGCTGGAGCCAACATTGTCGTGAAAGGTACCAGTATCATGAATATCTCCGACATGAGCGGAAAAGCTGTGTTGAACAATGTACCAGTCAATGCGGAGCTTCAGATCTCCTACATTGGCTACTCCACGCAGACGATTGCCCTTGCCGGACGCGACTATATCGAAGTGCGTTTGGAGGAGGATGCCAAAGCGCTCGATGAGGTGGTGGTCATCGGTTATGGTACGGCCAAGAAGGGCGACTTGACCAGTGCGGTGGGCGTGGTCACCGGTAACACGATTGCGCAACGCAAGACGATGCGTGTTTCGCAGGCTTTGCAGGGTGCTATGCCGGGTCTCTCCGTGACTCGTGGTGGTAGCGAGGCCAACTCTTCCGCTACCCTCCGTGTGCGTGGTACCACCTCCATCAACTCCAGCGATCCGTTGGTGCTGGTCGATGGTGTGCCGGGTACGCTCGACTGGGTGCATTCGGGCAGGCTTGGAACACGAACGGCAACACGGGATCCGAGTTCTTGGCCTATACCGAGCAATACATCAACGAGTATGCCGCCAATCATGCGGCGAATCCGGATCTCTATCCCGACGTGAGCTACATAGATGCCATGTTGAAGAAAAGCTCTTTCTCACAAAGCCACAAGCTGAACATCACGGCAGGCAACAAGAACGTGAAGAGTGTCATCTCTGCACAGTACGACCGCAACCAGCGACTCTACAAAGCGGACTACGACTATGATCGCGTGATGGTGCGTGCCAACAATGACATCACCTTCAACAAATACCTCAAGGCCAGCTTCGACGTGAATGCGACCTATTCAGTGGCGGATGGCCCGGCCTGGACATTTGGCCCCTCCACCAAATTGGGTGCGCCTATCTATGCCTATGAGTGGTCGAATGGGCAATTGGCACCGGGAAAGAGTGGTGAGAACTACTACGGTCTCATGATGGAAGGAGGATTTGACAAAACAACGGCCTTTGCGGTTGGTGGAAAGATTCAGTTGGACATCATGCCAATCGACGGGTTGAAGATCTCCGGTGTGTTCTCTCCGCAGCTCTATTCCGCTCGTAGCAAACGTTTCGAGACAAAGACCCCCTACTACAATGAGGATGATCCGGAAATCGTGGCGGGCTACGTGGCCTCGCGTCACAAAACCTCGCTCACGGAGGGGCGCCCCAACCACCACAACACGACCGCGCAAGTGTTGGCCAACTACATGAAGCAATTTGGCGATCACGACTTGAACGTGTTGGCTGGTTTTGAGAACTACTACTATTACGGCGAGTCGCTCTCCGCTTCCCGTGACTACTATACGTTGGATTCCTATCCCTATTTGAGTACGGGTAACGAGAACTACCAATACAACAATGGTTCTGCCTACGAGAACGCCACCCGCTCTTGGTTCGGACGTGTCATGTACAACTACAAGAATCGCTACTACCTGCAGGTCAATGGACGCTACGACGGCTCCTCTCGTTTCGCCAAGGAGAACCGCTGGGGTTTCTTCCCCTCCGTATCCGCAGGTTGGGCGTTGACGGAAGAGTCCTTCATGCCGAAATCGGAGATCCTTACCTACTTGAAGTTGCGCGGCTCCTACGGTACGTTGGGTAACGAGCGCATCGGTGACTATCCCTACCAGTCTATCATCGGTTTCTCCAATTCCTTGATGTACCAAGGTTCTACTCCGGTCATGGCGCAATCGGCTGGTGTCTATTCGTTCGCGATCTACGACATCTCTTGGGAGAAGACACGCTCCTATGACATTGGTTTGGATGCCTACTTCTTCAACAACAGGCTGAACTTGGCTGCGGATGTCTATCGCAAGGACACGGAAGACATGTTGCTCCAGTTGGAGATCCCGAAATATGTCGGTTTGAGCAATCCCTACCAGAATGCCGGAAAGATGCACACGAATGGTATGGAGCTTGACCCTGCAGGGAACCGGCAGCTACAAGGCGCGCCTTAACAGCAACCAGTGGCAACCATTCGGATGGGACCAATGGACCGATGTGCCGCAGAACTATGCGGATAGCTATTGGAGCTATTACCATACACCGGAGCAGAACCTGAAGGCAAGGTATCCGCGTGTCTCAACCGTGGGCAATGACAACAATAGTCAAATGTCAGACTTCTGGCTCTTCAATGGAGCATACCTCCGTGTGAAGAACATCACTTTGGGTTATACCATCCCGAAGGAGATCTCGCAGAAATTCCTGGTCAACAACCTGCGTGTCTATGTCAGCGCAAACGACCTCTTCTGCTTCGATCACTATCCGGAGGGCATTGATCCGGAGGCAAGCAACTATTGGATCACGAAATCATTTATTTTTGGAGCATCTGTTCAATTTTAACAACGCAAGATCATGAAAAAATATATTGTTAGCTTATGTTTATCCTCTCTGATGTTGGGAGGTTGTAATTCCTTAGACTTGAATCCGCTGTCATCGGGCTCAAGCGAAAGCTGGTATTCCAATGAGACCGAGGTGGAAATGTCATTGAACCGCCTGTTCCACATCCAATTCTGGGAGAGCATCCAATTCGATGACGAGTCTTATATGCATAAAGACTCCTGGACGGACAACTGGGCAGAGCGAACCTCCATTCAGCCAACCATTGCGGGCACGCTGAACAGCCAATCGCCCACGGTGACGAACCTGTGGAACACCTGCTATCGTTGCATCGCGGCTTCCAATTTGCTGATCGAGAAGCTGCCGAACGCGACCATGTCGGACGAGAAGAAACTCCGGGCGGAGGCCAACGCACGTTTCGCGCGTGCCGGTCAATATGCACTGTTGATCTTCTACTTCGGCGATGTGCCCTTCTACACGGATAATCTCACGCAGGATGCGTTCTATTCCTTGAGTCGTACGGACAAGGCGACTGTGCTGAAACAGATCTATGAGGACTTCGACTTTGCGGCCACGCATCTGCCTGTCTCCTACGGCAGCAGTGAGAATAAGTACTCGACCCAGGGAGCGGCTTATGCCATGAAGGCACGCATCGCACTCTGGATGCACGACTATGCCACCGCTCGCGATGCCGCCAAGGCCTGCATGGATATGAATGTCTATCAATTGCACGACAACTACGGCGACTATTTCCTGCCGGGCACGGCCAGCAGCTCCCCGGAGACCATTTTCGCCAATCCCCGTTCAATCGGGGATAAGGTGACGGCTTGGTATTCGCCTAAAAGACATGTGATGCGTTTGGCCGGTGGTTGGGACAACGGAAATGCCTCTTGGGACCTGCTGAATGCCTATGAGTGCACGGACGGTCTGCCCATCGACGAGTCTCCGCTCTACGACCCCCACAACCCCTTTAAGAATCGGGATCCACGTTGCACGATGACGATCCAGGAGTTTGGCAAGGAGATGCCGGGGCAAGGGATTATCTTCCAGCCGCATCCGGATTCACTGCAGACGCTCAACGTGAAGACGGGTCAGATGATCAGCAATCGTGATTCTCGCGGTGTCGATCAATATGCCTCCTACAACGGTTTGATCTTCTGCAAGGGCTCGAATGCCAATTGGATCAGCGACTTCTGGGAGAACGAGAATGTGGTAATGCGCTATGCGGATGTGCTGCTGATGTATGCCGAGGCTAAGATCGAGTTGAACGAGATCGACCAATCCGTGCTGGATGCCATGAATCAAGTGCGTGCTCGTGCCTACGGCGTGCCTGCCAGTGCGGTATCGGACTATCCGGCGGTGACAGAGACCAACCAGAAGAAGTTGCGTCGGATCGTGCGCCGGGAACGTCGCGTGGAGTTCGCTTTCGAAGGCTCTCGCTATGAGGATTTGATCCGCTGGAAGTTGGCCTCCAAGGCATTGAACCAGCCGATCTACGGCATGTTGCTGAATCTGGACAACATGCGTGAGCGCATCGTGAACCCGGGCCGGTGGTTCTTCCCGGAGGTCTGCCCGATTGACGAGGATGGTCTGTCTGACTTCTCTGGCATGTACCAGCGGGGCTTGGTGGAATTGTTGGTTCCAAAGACATTCGATGATCGACAGTATCTGTTCCCCATTCCCTCTACGGAGCTCTTGATTAACCCGAACCTCACTCAAAATCCCGGATGGTAATGAACGTACTTTTTAAGGTGTTAACAATAAGTGCCTTGTGGCTCACCGCCTGCACGTCGGGTGGTGACCGACGGGCCGTCATCTTGGATTCAAGCACACCGTTGAATCAACTCAAGACGACCGCAGAGGCAACCGTTACGCAGAAAGGGGATCTCCTGTGGGTCACCTCGGCTGCCAAGGATAATTCTGGTATTCAGTTCGACAAGGCGATGGACTTGTCGGGCTATGGAGAGGTTGTGGTGGAGATTTGCAACCCGACCGACAATGAGGTGGAGTTCGACATTCGTTTCGATGGAGCGGATGCGAACCTGCAGGAGGAGAAGGATATTTTCCGTAAACGTGTGCAGGTGGGACGGGGCAAGACCGAATCCTTCAGCTGGCCCTTCAACACGCTGTTCTTGCACCCGGAGGCGCAAGAGTTGCTGAAGGAGCTGAAGGGAATACCTCCCTACAAGACCTGGGGCTATGTTGCGCAGTTGGATCCCAAAAAGGTGATCTCCGTCTCGATCTATCCGGCTTGGAAATCCTACAAACCGATCGAATGGGGTGTGAAGCGGCTCTATGTCAAGAAGGATCGCTACAGCTGGCCGGATTGGTTCGCCTATCCCAAGGAGAAGCTGCTGCCCTTCATCGACAAATATGGACAGTTCAAGTTCAAGGAGTGGCCGGGCAAGAACCATTCGGATGCCGAGCTGCAGCAGGCCAAAGCGGAGGAGGCCAAGGATCTGGCCGCAAATCCTGGACCGACCGATCGCAGCAAATTCTTCGGTTGGGCCAATGGTCCTCGGCAGGAGGCCACAGGCCATTTCTACGTGAAGAAGGTGGATGGCAAATGGTGGATGGTCGATCCGGAGGGCTACCTCTATTGGTCGCATGGCTTGGTGCGCGTCACTCCCTCCTCGGCGATCACACCGCTCGACAACGGACGGAAGAGCTATTTCGAGGAGTTGCCCACGCAAGATTCGGAGTATGCCCAATTCTACACGCTGCACGATGAGCTGCTGCGCCCCTACTACGTCAAGTGGGGTATCAAAGAGACTTATAACTTCTCGGCGGCCAACATCATGCGCAAATATGGAGCCAACTGGAAGGAGGAGTTTGCGGAGATCGCGCACAAGCGGATGCACAGCTGGGGCATCACCACCATTGCCAACAGCTCGGATCCCTCGATCTGCGCCATGGACAAGACCCCCTATTGCGACCGGGTGGAGCTGAAATCGCCCAACATCGAGGGGAGTGATGGCCTATGGTGGAAGTTCAAGGATCCCTTCCATCCCGAATTCAAGACCAACCTGCGTGCGCTCTTGTTGGGCAAGAAGCAGGAGTTGGACGATCCTTGGTGCATCGGTATGTTTATAGATAATGAGTTAGGATGGGGTAACGATGGCGATCTGGCTCGCTTCACGCTCGCCTCACCGGCCAGCCAGTTGGCCAAGCAGGAGTTCCGCAAGGATCTGCAAAGGAAGTATGCCACCATCGCCCGTCTCAACGCCCAGTGGAAGACTGACTACAAGAGTTGGGACGATCTGCTGGCACGGACAGACGTGAAACCCGGTGAGGGGGCCAACGAGGATCTGATGGCCTTCTCCATCCGCATCATGGATGGCTATTTCGGCAACGTGCGTGAGGTGTTCAAGGAGGTCGCTCCGCAGAAACTCTATCTGGGCTGTCGTTTTGCGGGTGGCGCACCCGACCGGGTGATCATCGAGGCGGCGAAATACTGCGACGTGATCAGCTACAACATCTATAAGCGTAACTTGACGGATCTGCGATTGCCGGATGCAGCTACTGATCGTCCGATCATGATCGGAGAGTTCCATTGTGGATCGACCGACCGAGGCATGTTCTTGGCGGGCTTGATCGATGCCGGATCGCAGGAGAACAAGGGTGTGGCCTATGCCGACTACGTCCGCTCCTGTCTGTTACACCCGAACATCATCGGTACGCACTGGCACCAGTATTCCGATCAAGCAACCACCGGTCGTTTCGACGGCGAGGCGTTGCAGGTTGGTTTCACGGATGTGTGTGACACCCCCTATCCGGAGGTGATCAAGTGCTGTCGGGAGATTGGCCGGGAGATGTACACGCTTCGCAACGGCTTCTGATGGCATCGACTGCGAATGAGTAGTTCGGATTTTTCATCATCTTACATAAATGGTTTTTTAAGTTAGTTTAGGTCAACAAGTGGGGAACCCTCCGCAAAGGTTTGGATGGTTTAACGAGGG
>OBLI01000374.1_pt1 | contig 47844 bp, 49 predicted proteins | sample 1519701 | NCBI WGS metagenome assembly OBLI01 (sample SAMEA3663005, study PRJEB22513) | pig gut metagenome | biome: pig gut; feature: pig-associated habitat; material: faeces | place: France | collected 2012
GGTGTCGCAAGACACCTATAGGAAGCACGCGACTTCAGTCGTGTGAGGCTTCACTATATGTACTACTTTTCCTTTCAATTCGGCAAGTAATAGGCAGGGCAGTTTAAGCCGTTGCTTATGACTTGTTGAATCTGTCATTGTTTTATCCTGTGAAGAATAAAAGATAGATTTTTGCAGGAAATTATGATATCCTTTTTATAAAAGGAGGTCGATTGCCGTGATTGAAGAAATACTTGCGTATAACAAAAAATTTGTCGAAGAAAAAGGATATGAAAAGTATGCAGCCAGTAAATATCCAAACAAGAAAATAGCGATTCTTACCTGCATGGATACCCGTCTGGTAGAATTATTGCCTGCTGCGCTGGGGCTTAAGAACGGAGATGTGAAAATTATTAAAAATGCAGGTGGTGTGGTAACCAGTCCCTTTGGAAGTGTGATCCGAAGTCTTCTGGTTGCAATCATTGAGCTTGGGGTTGAGGAAATTATGGTAATTGGCCATACAGACTGTGGTGTACAGCATATTGACAGTGAAATGATGATTCATCATATGAAGGAGAGAGGAATCTCTCAGGAATCCATTGATCTGATGAAATATTGCGGGATTAATTTTGAAGAGTGGCTGGCTGGTTTTGAGACAGTTGAACAGTCTGTCAAGAATACGGTAGACACCATAAGAAATCATCCATTGATTCCGGCAGACATCAGAATCGGTGGTTATGTAATTGATACAGTAACAGGAGAGTTGACAGTTTTGGATTAGTATACAGAGGAAGGGAATGCTGCAAATAACTGATGAATCAGTTATTTGCAGCACTCCCTGTTTTTATTAAGAGATGCTTTTTAGCCACTCTTCATGTAGTTTGGAAACGGATGACATGATATAATCCGGCTGATGTTTGTATGCCTTTGCTTCCGCTTCAGTCGCCTCACCGGATAATACCAGAACTGTTTCCACACCGGCATGATACCCACATAAGATATCTGTATACAGGCGATCACCGACGATCAGCGTTTCTTCTTTGCGATAATTGTTCCGCTGCAATGCCAGTTCGACCATAGCAGGCTCCGGTTTCCCAATAAAATATGGCATGCGCTTTACGGCATGTGCAAGCATTTCGCAGATAGATCCGCAATCCGGTACGAATCCAAACTCAATCGGGCATACATAATCAGGATTTGTCGCAAGATAATCTACTTTTTTTGTACTCAGCAATTTGCAGGTATCAGATAATTTTTCGTAGGTCAGCTGATTATCATAAGAAACCACAACACAAGTAATTCCTTCATCATCACAATCTGTTGTTACACGAATTTTATTTTTCTTCAGTTCCCGGATAAATGATCTGGTTCCAAGCACATAGATCAGTTCGTCTGCATGGTGTTTCTTCAGATAATCAATTGTTGCATAGGATGCTGTCAGAAAATTGGTATAATCTGTAGAGATTCCCAGAAGCTGAAAGAACTTCATATAATCATCGATACTCTTGGTCGCATTATTTGTGATAAATACAAATTGCCCGCCATTTGCCTTGATATTTTTTAGAAAAGATGCGGATCCTGCAATAAGCTGGTTTCCTTTACAGATTGTACCATCTATGTCCAGAAGAAAAAGTTTTTTATTTTTCAGCATAGCTCACTTTCCCGCTTTTTTCTTAATCTGTACGGCAACGTCAGGATAATTTGTGATAATTGCAGTTACTCCTGCACCAATCAGCCAATCCATATCCTTTTCTTCATTTACAGTCCAGACACGAACATTTAATCCGCTTTTGAGATATTCATCTAAGAAATCGGCAATTTTAACGTGATATATCGCCGGATGCAGTCCGTCTACATTTGTATCTTTGGCATAATCTGTGACATCAAGAATCACGTCACTGTATAAATACGCAGTTTCTGCTTCCGGAACGATTTTTTTGATCTGCTGAATACTATAATGATTAAAAGAAGAATAAATCACTTTCTCTTCCATGCCAGATTTTCTTACAAGATCTGCAACTATTTGCTCAATATCCGGATACCAGTAAATGCCTGTTTTTAATTCAATATTTACCAGAATACCGGATGCTTTTACAGCATCCAGTACCTCTTCTAATGTTGGAATCTTTGATGTGGTATACGCGGGGAATTTGCTCTCCAGTACCGTCAACTCTTTTAATTCTTTCAATGTATAGTCTTTGACATATCCAGTTTTCGATGTTACCCGGTCAATTGTTTCATCATGGATAACAACTGGGATTCTATCGCGGGTAAGCTGCACATCAAGCTCGATTCCGTCAGCCCCCTGCTTAATTGCAAGTGCAAATGCTTCCAGTGTATTTTCCGGTGCATATCCGCTTGCACCTCTGTGTGCAAATATTTTTGTTTTGCTCAATTTTTATTGCCTCGCTTCTCTTAATTATTGACCGTATTATAGTCTGTAATTGCTTTGTTAATAGAATCTGACATTTTCTGTACTGCTGTATCAACATCTTCTTTTCCGTTCAGCATGCTTTCGATTTCAGACTCAACAGTTGCTCTTGCTTCTGGGAATACACTTAAGAGTGCACCGCAATATTTCGGTGAAGAATCGTGAAGCTGATCAATTGCTGTCTGGAACTGAGGATACTGCTGGATATTATCTTTGAATGTCTGTTCATCATGTGCTTTTGTAGTAACAGGGAAATATCCTGTCTGTGCATTCCAGTATGCCTGTGATTCTGGGGAAATCAGGAATTTTACGAATTCCCATGTCGCACGAAGTTTCTTTGAATCTTTATTATTCAGTGCCCACAGAGAAGCTCCTCCAATGGATACTCCGCCTTCATCACTTGAAGATACCTTCGGGAAATATGCGGTTCCAACTTCAAATTTTCCGTTTACATCCTGCAGAATCTGTTTTAATGAAGCTGTAGATCCCAGTGTGATTGCTGATTTTCCTGCTGAGAAATCTGCAAGACCTGCATCACCGCCTTTTCCGACGATTGGTGCATATCCATCTTTGTTGAGTTTCTGCCATGCTGTCAGAATGTTCTTAGCAGCTCCGTTTTTGTCAAAGTCAACAGCTGTTGCGGCTTCCGTACGTCCATTTCCATTATTGGCATAATCCAGTCCCTGCTTGCTAATAAGCTGTTCGAAGAACCATCCGTAAATGCCAAGTGACATTACTTCGCTGGCGCCGCCGTTTTTCATTAACTGATCACCAACCTGGTCAATTGCTTCAAGACTGTCCGGGATTTCTGTAATACCGGCTTTGTCAAACATATCTTTATTATAATACATAATTGGTGTTGATGAGTTAAAAGGCATAGAATATAGCTGATTATCAATGGTATAGTAAGCAGCAAGATTTGGTTCGATTTCAGATACATCGTAATTATCTGCATCGATCATTTTTTGCATTGGAACGGTCCAGCCGGACTCGATCATAAAGCGGGTACCGATTTCATACACCTGTACCAGATCTGCACCCATATTTCCAATCTGCGCACTTTTTAATTTATTCAGAGAATCATCATATTCACCCTGATATTGCGCTTCTACGGTAATGCCATATTCATTTTCATCATTGAATTTGTTTACAAGTGTATCGATGGCCTGTCCATTGACGCCGCCCATAGAATGCCAGAACGTAATTGTAGTTCCGTCTACATCTTTTGCTGCTGCCATTTCTACCTTTTCGCTGCCATCTGCAGTATCAGATGTTCCATCCTGACTGATGGAAGATTTTCCACTGCCGCATCCTGCGAGCATTCCGACAGTCATTGTTGCCATAAGTAATAATGAAACTGTTTTTTTCTTCATAATGTTCCTCCTGATGTTATCCTTCTGATTTGAATAAAATTGTGTGTAATATTTATACACATTATATATAGAATCGGGAGTATATATTTTCCCGTTTCCTGCATGAGCATTAACCTTTTACAGCGCCTGAGAACATTCCTCTGATCAGCTGTTTTTGTCCGATAATGAAAATTGATATCGATGGAATGATGATCATTACCACACCTGCGATCATTAAAGTGATCGACTGTGAATCTACGCTGTCAAGCATACTGATACCAATCTGTACGGTTCGCATATTGTTGGATCCTGTTACAAGAAGTGGCCACATGTACATATTCCATGCATTGATAAAGGTATAAACTGCCATGGCTCCGATTGCCGATTTTGTTAACGGAATCAGAATTTTGATAATGAATTTCAAATTGCTGCAGCCATCAAGTTTTGCTGATTCATAAAGTGATATTGGGAATGTCATATAAAATTGGCGGAATAAAAAGATTCCCATTGCCGAGGTCAGATACGGAATGATCAGTACTGCATACGTATCCAGGATTCCCCAGCTTCCGACGGTCAGATAATTGGAAATGATCGTTGCTTCCCCCGGAACCATCATTGTTGCCATAACAATCGCAAAAAGGATTCCTTTTCCCTTAAATTCCAGAAAAGAAAATGCAAATGCGGCAAGGGAGCAGGAAATAATCTGTCCGATGGTAATGCATCCTGCCATGATAAATGAATTTAAAATGAACCTAAGAAGCGGAACGGTTGTAAATGCTTCTTTAAAATTCTGCAGTGTCGGATGCTTTGGAAAAAGATTCAGATCCGTTGTAAATAATTCGTTCGACGGCATTAAGGCAATGCTGATTGCATATAAAAGAGGAAGAAGTACAAGGATTGCAAAGACAATATTTGCCGTAAGCCGCAGTGCTGTCTTACTTCTTCTTTTTGCCAGTGCTTTGGCATTCATTTTATTTTTCAATTCCAGAAGTTCACTTTTTGAATATTTTTTTTCTATAGGAATTGCCATACTATTTAACTGACTCATTAGTAATTTACTCCTTTCTTCTCAATGCGGAACATCACCAATGTTACAAGCATGATAATGATAAACAAGATGACAGACTGAGCAGATGCACTTCCAAAGCGATAGTTAAAGAAGGCATCTCGGTAGATAGAATACACAATTACATTCGTGGATTCATTTGGTCCTCCCTCTGTCAGAATTTTGATCTGTCCAAAAGACTGGAATGCCTGAATGATATTTACAACTACGGTATAGAACATAATCGGTGATAGTCCCGGAAGTGTCAGACTGAAAAACTGCTGAACACTGCTTGCACCGTCTACAGATGCTCTTTCATAGATTGTTTCATCAATATTTCCAAGACCTGCTGAAAAATACAAGAAGTTGATACCGCTGTTCAGCCAGGCTGTAAGGATTGCAACACAGTACAAAGCTGTATTTGGATCATTCAGCCAATTGATGTCCAATCCTAAAAGTTTATTGACAATCCCTACTGCCGGATGAAGCATGATCTGGAAAATCATCGCCGCCGAGCTTGAGGCGATCGCCATAGGAAGTGCATAAGCGGTACTGAATCCCCGAATTCCCGGAAACGCTTTATTACACAGGACTGCTGCGATAAGTCCCAGGAGCATTCCGCCGAATACAACGATGACCACGAAGATCAGTGTGACTTTTAAACTGTTTCTGAAAGATTCTGAACTAAGCAGATCTATGTAGTTCTGAAGCCCTACGAAAATTTTTGCCTGTCCCATTTTATTCGTCATAAAAAGACTCAAATACACGGTTTTTATAAATGGATAGAACAAAAATACTGCAAATATCAGAAGACTTGGCACCAGATAAAAATAAGGTGTAATCTTGAAATTTTTTTCTCTTTTCATTTTTAATATCCTTTCCTGTACAGATGCAGAATATTTTCCTCTGTTTCTATATCAAATACGTGAATCTTGTTTGGGTCAAAATACAGATCTATATTTTCGCCTACTTTTGTCTGGTTGGATGGTTCCAGCCTTACTGCATGTGTTTTGTACTGCTCATCAAAATACAGAATGACTTCTGCACCAAGCATTTCTCTGGTGACAACTGTTTCTCTGATTCCAACACTATTCTCTGCAAACCCACTGGATCTTGCTTCTTCGTATTCATAGATATCCTCAGGTCGGATTCCAATAATCACACGTTTTCCGATATAATCCCGCTGAAGGATTGCTGCATTTGGTCCGGTTATATATATTTTTTTTACAGGACCTGTTGTTACAAAAATCAATACTGTTTTGTCAAATTCTTTTTCCACTTCACATTCAATAAAATTCATAGATGGTGCACCGACAAATCCTGCTACAAACTTATTTACCGGATGATTATAGATGTTCTGTGGTGTATCTACCTGCTGGATCAGACCGTCTTTCATAACAACGATTTTGGTTCCAAGAGTCATAGCTTCTGTCTGATCATGGGTTACATAAATAATAGTTGTATCTAATTGTTTATGTAATTTCTGTAATTCAACACGCATCTGTGCCCGAAGTTTTGCATCCAGGTTGGAAAGCGGCTCATCCATAAGGAAGGCTTTTGGCTGTCTTATGATTGCTGCTCCAATTGCAACTCTCTGTTTCTGTCCACCGGATAATGCTGCAGGTTTTCTGTCGAGCAAAGATTCAATCTCAAAGATTTGGGCTACTTTTCTGACTCTTTTATCAATTTCTTCTTTTGGCACTTTGCGGATTTTCAGTGAGTATGCAATGTTTCCATAAACTGTCATATTTGGATATAATGCATAATTCTGGAAAACCATTGACATCTCTCTTTCTTTTGGTTCCAGGTAGTTACCGAGTTCTCCGTCAATCCAGAGTTCCCCATCCGTAATATCTTCCAGTCCTGCAATTAGTCTCAAGGTTGTAGATTTTCCGCATCCGGAAGGCCCTACGAAAATTACAAATTCTTTATCATGAATATCCAGGGTAAAATCTTTAACACCGTAATGTTCAGAATCAAATTGCTTACAGACATTTCTTAACGCAATTTCTGCCATTTTTTCCTCCTTTGTAACCATTCATGTGGCTTCGTTTTGACTTATGACCGTGTAGCATAATAACATTTTCATTTCTGAAAGCGCTATCATGTTTTTGATAAAACAATGTTAAATCCGTGTAATCGTTTTGACCCATTCAGCCAAAATAACTTCTTTTTACAGATATAGAGGAATTGAAATAAGCCCGCCAAAGGCGAGCTTATTCAGAATGCTTATTTGTAGGTTTTCTCTGATTTGCGTTTTCAGGACAGCCCCTTCTCCGGAGCTTATAATTTCGGCACTTTTTGTGCACGGTTTTTCAGATATTCTTTTACACCGTCTACGTCTGTGTAAGCAAAATGACGCAGTTCATCTTCTGTCATATGTCCCAGATTTTCCAGATCATAATTTCCGGTAACGGCACAGCTTGGTTTCAGTTCTTCTTCTGTGAATCCCAATTCTTCCATTTGTTCCGGTGAAATATACTGAGATACTTCGATTTTGTTACAGGATTTACAGTGGTATACGGAAAATAATTCTTTGCTCATGTTTCTTTACCTCATATCAAGTGAAATTTGCGATATTCACCGCACTGCGTTTATCATATCACAAATCCCGGCAAAAACACAGGTAATACTTGAAAAAATGAGAAAAAAAGGTAATAATAGGTAACAATATTTGAAAAAACTAATTGGAAAAAAGGAGAAATGACGTATGAGACTTGGATTTGTAGGCTGTGGAAATATGGCAGCTGCCATAATCGGTGGTATACTGGAAAAAGGAATTGTCAAGAAAGAGGATATTAAGGCTTCTACAAAGACAGAGGCTTCGGCAGCAAAGGTTCGTGAAAATCTGGATATTGCATGTGGAACCGATAACAGAGAGACAATCAGAGATGCAGATGTAGTTTTTTTGGCAGTGAAACCTCAGTTTTGTGAAGGGGTAATCAAAGAAATCAGAGAAGAAATCAAAGAAAACCAGGTGATCCTCTCAATTGTGGCAGGAAAGAAACTGGAATGGCTGGAAGCGCAGTTTGGGAAAAAATGTAAGATCATCCGTACCATGCCAAACACCCCTGCCTTGGTAGGAGAAGGAATTACCGGTGTATGTCCCAACGATCAGGTAACAGAAAAGGAAGTGAAGGAAGCGTTGGTGCTGCTTCGTTCTTTCGGACGGGCGGATACGGTGACGGAAACGATATTGGATGTAGTCGGGGCAGTCAGCGGAAGTTCACCGGCTTTTGTTTTTCTGTTTATTGAAGCAATGGCAGACGGGGCAGTAGCAGAAGGCATGCCGAGGAAACAGGCATATGAGTTTGCTGCGCAGGCAGTATATGGAAGTGCAAAAATGGTTCTGGAAACAGGCATGCATCCGGGAGAATTAAAAGATATGGTATGCTCGCCGGCCGGTACAACAATTGAAGGAATCGGTGTATTGGAAGAAAGAGGAATGCGCAGTGCAGTGATGGAAAGCGTACGTGCCTGTGTGAAGAAAACAAGACAACTCTGATTTCGGTAGTTTTGCAATATTTATCATTGCACACAGACTGTTCTGCTGTTAAAATGGAGGAGGAAAAACATTGATATATCTTGCATTTAGCAGAAAAGGAAGAACATGGATCAAATATTGAAATTAAGCTTGCGATGGAAGGAAAGTCGGAACCTTTTCCTTCGGGCAGCAGGTTCTGTTCTTGGCATGATTCCCAAACTTTATGTGCGATATCTTGAAAGTAAGAAAGACGAGGAGCTGGAGAGAGAACTGGACAAGCGTGAGGAAGAAACGTGGGACAGGATTGTAGAAGAATTAAAGAAGAAGAAACAATAATCCATTGCTGTATTTAGTGGAAAAAAGGAGTCCGAACGGACCCCTATTTCCTGTTATCTGGATTAGACAGATTGCTGTTGTGGTAGGTTTTGGAAAAGGTTACATCTTCACCGAACCAGGCAGGGGGAAGGAAATGATTGGCGGAATCTTCATCCGGAAATTCGACTTCTGCCAGGTACAGACCTTCATAAGGGGCGTCAAATACGTCAAGTTCTATGGTCAGGCCGTTATCCAGTGGAAGAAGGTAACGGGTTTTGGAGAGAATGACTCCGTCTGCTTTTTCTTTTAGATGGAGATAAGATGCTTCATTCAGAGGAAGATTGTACTCTTCCCGGACCATAAGTCCTTTTCCTTTATAGGTGAGGAGGTAGGAATCATCCTGTTTGCGGATGCGTACAACGGGATCGGTATTCAGATAGGCCTGCTCGATTTTGTGGAATGCATATTGCTCCAGATTTTCGGGAAGATCTTTTATAAGATATTTTTTTTCGATTTCCATAATACAATGACTCCTTGTATGATTTCTTTTATACTAAGATATCATATTTGGAAGAAAAAGAAAACAGTTTTAAAGGAGGAACGCAAATGGCAAATGTGTGTATTTTTTTTGCAGATGGTTTTGAAGAAGTAGAAGGACTTACGGTAGTCGATCTTTTGAGAAGAGCAGGAGAAACGGTGACTATGGTATCGGTTTCAGACAGCCTGTATGTGACCGGTTCTCATGGAATTCAGATAAAAACAGATATGTTGTTTGAAAAGGAAACGTGTGAAAAAGCAGATCTTCTTGTATTACCGGGCGGGATGCCGGGAACACTTCATCTGGGAGAACACAAAGAGCTCTGTGAACTTCTGGTGAAGTTTGATCAGGAAGGGAAAAAAGTAGCAGCCATTTGTGCCGCACCGGGTGTTTTGGGGGCAAATGGGATTCTGAAAGGCAGAAAAGCAACCTGTTATCCGGGATGCGAAGAGAAACTCAAAGGAGCGGTACTTTCTGCGGATGCAGTTGTAAGAGATGGAAATGTGACGACCAGCAGAGGAGTGGGAACAGCAATTGCTTTTGCACTGGAATTGATTTCTCAGCTGGAAGGAGAAGTGAAGGCACATCAGATAAAAAAATCCATTGTTTACTGAAAAAAGTGCTGGTATTTTAAAAAACCTTGTGCTATACTGTGATAATGACTGTAAGTATGAATAAGCATGAATACCTAATATGCAGAAATACATATAGAGTTCAAGGAGGAATCATTTAAAATGAGCGTACAGGTAGAAAAACTGGAAAAAAACATGGCAAAGCTTACCATCGAAGCTTCTGCAGAAGATTTTGAAAAAGCAGTGAACGCTGCGTATAACAAAAACAAAAACAGAATTAACGTACCGGGATTCCGTAAAGGAAAAGCTCCGCGTATTATGATTGAAAAAATGTATGGAGCAGGTATCTTCTTCGAAGATGCAGCAAATGCACTGATCCAGACAGAATATCCGAAGGCAGCAGAAGAATGCGGTCTGGAAATCGTTTCTCAGCCGGAAATCGATGTTGTACAGATTGAAAAAGGAAAATCTTTTATCTTCACAGCTGAAGTAGCTGTAAAACCGGAAGTAACTCTGGGCGAATACAAAGGTGTGGAAGTAGAAGTATCCGGAACAGAAGTAACAGAAGAAGAAGTTGCAGCAGAACTGAAGAAAGAACAGGAAAGCAACTCCAGAACACTGGATGTAGATGACAGAGCAGTAGAAAACGGTGATATGATCACACTTGATTTCGAAGGTTTTGTTGATGGAACTGCTTTTGAAGGCGGAAAAGGAACCGACTATCCTCTGACAATCGGATCCAATTCCTTTATTCCGGGATTTGAAGAGCAGCTGGTAGGTGCAGTGATCGGAGAAGAAAAAGACGTAAACGTTACTTTCCCGGAAAAATACCATGCAGCAGATCTGGCTGGAAAACCGGCTGTATTCAAATGCACAGTAAAAGCAATCAAAGTGAAAGAACTTCCTGAGCTGGATGACGAATTCGCAAAAGATGTTTCTGAATTTGATACACTGGCTGAATACAAAGAAGATATTGCAAAGAAATTAAAAGAAAGAAAAGAAGACGTTGCAAAACGTGAAAAAGAAGACAAAGTAGTAGATAAAATCATCGAAAATGCAGAAATGGATATTCCGGAACCAATGGTTCAGAGCCAGATCAGCCAGCTTATGAATGATTTCATCAGAAGAATGCAGGCACAGGGGCTTTCTATTGATCAGTATTATCAGTTCACAGGTCTGGATCAGGCAAAGATTCAGGAACAGATGAGACCACAGGCACTGAAGAGAATCCAGAGCCGTCTGGTACTGGAAAAAGTTGCAGAAGTAGAAAACATTGAAATCTCTGATGAGAAAGTAGATGAAGAAATTGCAAAAATGGCTGAAATGTACAAAATGGAAGCTGACAAGTTAAAAGAAGTAATGGGTGACTACGAAAAAGAACAGATCAAAAAAGATTTAGCTGTTCAGGAAGCTGTTACTCTGGTAGCTGAAGCTGCAAAAGTTACAGAAGTAGTAGAAAATAAAGAGGCTTAATCAGTCCTTTGGCCCGTGTGACAGAAGAGTAGGAGGAGTTGTATGAGTTTAGTACCATATGTCATTGAACAGACCAGCAGAGGCGAAAGAAGCTACGATATTTATTCACGTCTGCTGAAAGACAGAATTATCTTCCTTGGAGAAGAAGTAAATGATACCACGGCAAGTCTGGTAATCGCACAGCTTCTTTTCCTGGAATCTGAAGACCCGGGAAAAGATATTCAGTTATATATTAACAGTCCTGGAGGTTCCGTTACAGCAGGATGGGGAATTTATGATACCATGCATTATATCAAATGTGATGTTTCTACCATTTGTGTAGGAATGGCAGCAAGTATGGGTGCATTTCTTCTTGCCGGCGGAACAAAGGGAAAACGATTTGCCCTGCCAAATGCAGAAATTATGATTCATCAGCCATCCGGCGGAGCAAAAGGCCAGGCTACAGAGATTCAGATTGTTGCAGATATGATTCTGAAAACGAAGAAGAAACTGAATGAGACTCTGGCTGCAAATACAGGTCAGCCGTATGAAGTCGTTGCCAGAGATACGGAGAGAGATTACTATATGTCCGCAGAAGAGGCAAAGGCTTATGGTCTGATTGATAGTATAATTGAGTATAAGAAGTAAGACGAATGATAAGACTCCTGCGCTTTTGGCTGCGGGAGTCTTTTCGCCATTAATACAGACAACAGAAAGGAAAAAAACATGGCAATAAAAGGAAATGAACCGAAAGTTCGTTGCTCTTTCTGCGGAAAAACAGAGGATCAGGTACGCAAGTTGATTGCTGGTCCGAGCGGAACTTATATCTGTGATGAATGTGTGGAAATCTGTGCAGAAATCATTGATGAAGACAATATGCAATATGCAGAACAGACAAGCACAGAGATCAATCTGCTGAAACCACAGGAAATCAAGGCATTTCTGGATGAATATGTAATCGGACAGGACGAAGCAAAGAAAGTACTTTCCGTAGCAGTTTATAACCATTATAAAAGAGTTTTGGCAGGCAGTACATCAGATGTGGAACTTCAGAAGAGCAACATTCTGATGCTTGGACCAACCGGCTCAGGAAAAACGTTGCTTGCACAGACCCTTGCAAAACTTCTGAATGTACCCTTTGCAATCGCAGATGCGACGACACTTACAGAAGCAGGTTATGTCGGTGAGGATGTGGAAAATATCCTGCTGAAGATTATTCAGGCTGCTGAGTACGATGTAGAACGGGCGCAGTATGGGATTATCTATATTGATGAAATCGATAAGATTACCAGAAAATCAGAGAATACGTCAATTACCCGTGATGTTTCCGGAGAAGGGGTACAGCAGGCATTGCTTAAGATCCTGGAAGGAACAGTTGCCAGTGTTCCGCCTCAGGGAGGAAGAAAACATCCCCATCAGGAATTCATTCAGATTGATACAACCAATATTCTCTTTATCTGTGGCGGGGCATTTGAAGGTTTGAATAAAATCATTGAAACAAGAATGGATACAAAAGCCATTGGATTCAACGCAGTCATTGAAAACAAAAAAGAAAGAAATGTGGGAGAAGTACTGAAAGCAGTTATGCCGCAGGATCTTGTGAAATTTGGTATGATCCCTGAATTTGTAGGACGTGTTCCGGTAGTGGTATCACTGGAAGCATTGGATCAGGATGCTCTGGTAAGAATTTTAAAAGAACCAAAAAATTCTCTTATAAAACAATACAAAAAATTGTTTGAGCTGGATGGCATTACGCTGGAGTTTGATGATGATGCATTGGTTGCCATTGCAGAAAAATCAATGGAAAGAAAGACAGGAGCAAGGGGATTAAGAGCGATTATGGAAAATACCATGATGGATCTTATGTATGAGACACCTTCCGATGAAACCATCTGTTCCTGTAAAATAACAAAAGATGTGGTGGATGGAAAAGGAACTGCTGAAATTCAGCGCGGAGAAATGCAGCCACCAACAAGAAGATCCAAGGGCGGACGCAAAAGGGGAACACCGGAAACTGCATGATAGAAACTGTAAAGACTAAGGAGGCATGGAAATGAGTGACATAATAAATAATCTGCCGGCCATTGCCCTGAGAGGAACGGTAATTCTTCCGGATATGATCGTCCATTTTGATGTGAGCAGAGAAAAATCCATTCAGGCTATTGAACGAGCCATGTTACAGGATCAAAAGATTTTACTGATCACACAAAAAGATCCTGAAGTGGAAGAACCAAAACAGGAAGATCTTTATGGAATTGGTACAGTTGCTGAAATTAAGCAGCTGGTAAAATTGCCAAAGAATATTGTCCGTGTTCTGGTAGAGGGACTAAGTCGGGCAGAATTGATTCGATTTACAGAAACCGAGCCGTATTTAAATGCAGAAGCAGCCGTTTTTGAGGAAGAAGACAAAAAAGAAACAGATCCCAACATAGAAGAAGCCATGCTTCGAAATATAAAAGAGTTATTTATTCGATATTGTAACTCGAATACAAAGGTCAGCAAGGACCTTGCAGGTCAGATCTTAGAGATGGAAGATGTGGAAAAAGTCATTGACCAGATTTCCATACATCTGCCTATGAAATACGAAGATCGTCAGCGGATTTTGGAAGCAGTGCAGATTGAAAATCGATACGAGGCACTTGGGATTGTTCTCACCAATGAAATTGAAGTGCTGGAAATCGGAGCGGAACTTCAGGCGAAAGTGAAAGAACGGGTAGATAAGAATCAAAGAGAGTACATTCTCCGGGAACAGATGAAAGTTATTCGGGAAGAACTGGGGGAAGATGATACACGTTCCGAAGCAGAGCAGTTTCGTGAAGAAGTAGGAAAACTAAAAGCAGGAAAAGAAGTCAAGAACAGGATCATAAAAGAAATCGACCGGTTTAAGAATACAGTAGGAAGTCCTGCAGAAGCCGGTGTGATGCGTAGTTATATCGAAACCTTACTTTCTTTGCCTTGGGATAAAATGACACGGGATAATAAAAAACTGGAAGAAGCGTATGCGATTCTCGAAGAAGATCATTATGGTCTGAAAAAAGTAAAAGAACGAATTATGGAATTTCTGGCTGTCCGTACACTGACAAAGAAAGGGGAAAGCCCGATCCTTTGTCTGGTAGGTCCTCCGGGAACGGGAAAAACTTCCATTGCCAGATCCGTAGCCCGTGCACTTCACAAAGAATATGTAAGAATCTGTCTTGGTGGTGTCCGGGACGAAGCAGAAATCCGTGGACATCGGAGAACGTATATCGGGGCAATGCCGGGAAGAATCGCAAATGGACTGATTCAGGCAGGAGTGAAAAATCCGTTGATGCTGCTGGATGAAATTGATAAAGTAAGCAGTGATTACAAAGGAGATACTTCATCGGCACTTCTTGAAGTGTTGGATTCTGAACAGAATAGTAAATTCAGAGATCACTATGTGGAAATTCCATTGGATTTATCAGAGGTTTTGTTTATTGCAACAGCAAATGATCTTCAGACCATACCGAAACCGCTTCTGGATCGAATGGAAATTATAGAAGTAAGCAGCTATACCGAAAATGAAAAATGGCATATTGCCAGAGAACACCTGATACCAAAGCAGATCAAAGCGCATGGACTGAAGGAAGAGCAGCTTACTGTTTCTGATGAAGCACTCAGAGAGATTATCAGTGGTTATACAAAAGAAGCCGGCGTTCGTGAGTTAGAGCGTAAAATCGGAGATATCTGCAGAAAAACTGCACGAAGAATTCTGGAAGACAAAGAAGAATCTGTAAAAGTGGAGAAAGAAAATCTCTCGGATCTGCTTGGCCGTGCCCGCTATACTTATCAGATGAAAAATGATGCAGATCAGGTTGGTATCGTAAGAGGACTTGCATGGACCAGCGTAGGTGGCGATACCCTTCAGATTGAAGTAAATCTTATGCCTGGAAAGGGAGAATTTCTGCTTACCGGTCAATTAGGCGATGTGATGAAAGAATCTGCTCAGACAGGAATCAGTTACATTCGTTCCATAGCAGAAGAATATGGGATAAAGCCTGAATTTTTCCAGGAAAATGATATACATATTCATATTCCGGAAGGTGCGGTGCCAAAAGATGGCCCTTCGGCGGGAATTACTATGGCTACAGCCATGCTTTCCGCAATTACCGGAATCCCTGTAAAAGCCAATCTTGCTATGACAGGAGAGATTACGCTTCGGGGAAGAGTACTTCCAATTGGTGGTTTGAAAGAAAAATTGCTTGCAGCCAAAAATGCGGGAATTGAAATCGTTCTCGTTCCGGATGAAAACAGACCGGATGTGGAAGAACTGGATGCGGAAATTACAGAAGATCTGAGCGTTCAATTTGTAAGTGAGATGAAAGAAGTATTAAAAGAGGCGTTTATAGGAGGCTGAAGATGATTATAAAAAACGTATCACTTGATATTGTGTGTGGAGTTACAAGTACACTTCCGGAAACGGATGTGCCTCAGGTGGCTTTTGCCGGAAAATCAAATGTGGGAAAATCATCCCTGATCAATGCCCTTATGAACCGGAAAGCTCTGGCAAGAACCAGCGCTTCTCCGGGGAAAACGCAGACAATTAATTTTTATAATGTGAATGATGCTATGTATCTGGTCGATCTGCCGGGATATGGATATGCAAAAGTTTCCCAGTCTGTAAAAGAACAGTGGGGAAAACTGATCGAACGTTATCTGAAACGTTCCAGACAGCTGAAAGCTGTATTTTTACTTGTGGATATACGACATGATCCGTCGGCCAATGATAAGATGATGTATGACTGGATTGTGCATAATGGATATCAACCCATTATTATTGCTACGAAAGTAGACAAACTCAAGCGCAGCCAGGTACAGAAACATGTGAAAGCTCTGAAGGACGGGTTGAATCTTTTGCCCGGAACCAGAGTAATTCCATTTTCCGCAGAGACAAAACAGGGGCGGGAAGAAATATGGGAACTTATGGATACATTATTATTTGAGACAGTATAGGACCATGTAGTTGATGCGAAAAGGTGTCGCTTCCTGGCGGCACCTTTGCCTTTATGGAGAAGAAAAATGCTGAAAGGAATAATCTTTGATATGGATGGCGTTCTCATTAACAGTGAACCCGTTCATTACAGAGTATGGAAAAAGGCTCTGGAAACCAGGGGAATTGACCTGGATTATGAAACTTACAAACCCTGTATTGGTTCCACAAACCGTTTCCTTCTGAACATTCTTCATGACAATTATGGAGTAGACCCGGAAGACGAAGAATTGGCGGAAGAGGTACAAAGACTGAAAAAAACAATGATGGAACAGGAAGGGTTTCCTGTGATTCCGGGAGTTCAGGATCTGCTTAAGCGATTGAAGAAATTCGGATACCGGATGGCAATTGCTTCGTCTTCTCCAGAAGAATATATCAGACAGGTTGTAAAAAGTCTTCGTGTGGAAACCTGTTTTGATTATCTGATGAGTGGAGAATCTGTAAAAAATCCAAAGCCGGATCCGGATATTTTTCTTGAGACAGCGAAACATCTTGGATTGCAACCAGAGGAATGTCTGGTCATTGAAGATTCTAAAAATGGATGCAGAGCTGCAGAAGCAGCCGGAATGACTTGTGTGGCATATTATAATCCGGATTCCGGTATGCAGGATCTGAGTACAGCCGCTATGGTTATTGAAGGGTATGAAGAAATAGACGGGAACTTTCTTGACAAAGTATATTGTCACGACCATCATCTTCCGGCAACGGTCTGTGAAACAGCCCGGTTGATCATTCGGGAGATTGCAGAAGAAGAATTGCCTTGTATGGTGGCGCTTAGTAATCAGAATTCGGATCCTTATGTGACAGAAGGGGAAGAAAAGCCTCTGGAAGAAGAAATTGCAAATTTTCCTAATTACAGAAAATATATGTATGAAATGTGTGATATGGGATTCTGGGCAATTGTAGAAAAGAAGACAGGAAAGATGATCGGACGGATTGGAATTGAACCGAAAATGTGGAATGGAAGAAATTCGGTAGTGGAATTGGGATATCTGATCGATTCGGATTACAGACGCCAGGGATATGCGCTGGAAGCATGCAGGGCAGTTCTGGAAGAAGCGGAAAAACGAGGTGCAAGGCACCTTTACTGCAGAATTCATTCAGCGAATCTTCCATCTGTCAATCTTGCTCGTAAACTGGGATTTGAAAAAATTGATTATCATCTGGAAGAAGAGGGAAATGATATCAACGTTTATCGTTATATCTGCAATCAGTAAGAGGCTTACAGAGAGGATATAGTATGGGAATCATAAAAGCAGTGAAACTGATACACGATTATTATAAATATGATGAGAGCGGTCACATAGAAACAACGTATCGTGCTCTGGAAGATGTGAATCTGGATGTCGCTCCGGGACAGTTTATTGCAGTCCTGGGGCACAATGGTTCTGGAAAATCCACCCTTGCAAAGCATATCAATGCATTGCTGTATCCTACGGAAGGTGCTTTATGGCTGGACGGAATGAATACGACAACGGAAGAGAAAGTCTGGAAAATTCGTCAGAAGGCTGGGATGGTATTTCAGAATCCGGATAATCAGATTATCGGAACGGTTGTAGAGGAAGATGTGGGATTTGGTCCGGAAAATATGGGCGTACCTACAGAGGAAATCTGGATGCGGGTAAATCGAAGTCTGGAAGCGGTAGGAATGACGGCATATCGGTCACATTCACCAAATAAACTTTCCGGTGGTCAGAAACAGAGAGTGGCCATTGCCGGTGTAATGGCGATGGAACCAAAATGCATTATTCTGGATGAGCCTACAGCAATGCTGGATCCGAATGGACGAAAAGAGGTTCTTCGGGCGGTAAAAGAATTAAATGAGAAAAAGAACATTACGGTTGTGTTGATCACGCACTATATGGAAGAAGTCATCCATGCAGATCGAGTGTTTGTCATGGATCATGGAAAAGTAGTTATGGAAGGAACACCAAGAGAGATATTTTCCCAGGTGGAGAAGCTGAAATCCTATAGACTGGATGTGCCGCAGGTAACACTTCTGGCCCATGAATTGAAACAAGCAGGTCTTTCTCTGCCGGATGGGATTTTGACAAAGGAGGAATTGGTGAACGCGTTATGTCAATAAAACTGGAAAATGTAACTTATACGTACAGTCCTGATACAGTATATGAGATGCATGCTCTGAAAAATGTCAATGCAGAAATACGCGCCGGGGAATTTGTGGGAATTATCGGCCATACAGGAAGTGGGAAATCCACACTCATCCAACATTTTAACGGACTTATGAAACCGACTTCAGGAAAAGTTCTTTATGATGGTGAGGATATCTGGCAGGAAGGGTATGATCTGAGAAAACTCAGAAGTCATGTGGGTCTGGTTTTTCAGTATCCGGAGCATCAGCTTTTTGAAGCGGATGTGCTTACAGATGTATGTTTCGGTTCGAAAAATCTGGGAGCGTCTCAAGAAGAGGCAGAAGAAAGAGCGCGAAAAGCACTTGCTCAGGCAGGGCTTCCGGAGCAATATTATAAAAGTTCGCCGTTTGAACTTTCCGGTGGACAAAAACGACGGGCGGCGATTGCAGGCGTTCTTGCAATGGAACCGGAAGTGCTGATTCTTGATGAACCGACAGCAGGACTGGATCCACAGGGGCGTGATGAGATTCTTGATCAGATTGCAGCTTTGCATGAGGAGCGAAAGATATCGGTGGTTCTTGTTTCGCATAGCATGGAAGATATTGCCAGGTATGTAGACCGGATGATCGTTATGAACAAAGGGGAAAAGGCTTTTGACGGAGTGCCAAGAGAAGTATTTTCTCATTATATGGAATTGGAGTCTATGGGACTTGCGGCACCTCAGATCACTTATATCATGCATGCTTTAAAGGAAAAGGGACTGCCTGTGGATACAGAAGCCACTACAGTAGAAGAAGCAAAAAGAAGCATTTTAAAAGTACTGGAGAAATAACTTATCATGATACGAGATATTACAATTGGTCAGTATTACCCGGCAAAATCCGTTCTGCACAGTCTGGATCCAAGAGTGAAATTTACAGGAACGATTCTGTTTCTGATTTCTTTGTTTGTGGCGGATTCTGTGTGGGGTTATTTGCTGGCGACCGTATTTCTGGCTGCAATCATTCTTTTATCGAAGGTACCGGTAAAATTTATGATGAAAGGGTTAAAACCTTTGTTCTTTATTTTTCTTGTGACAATCAGTTTTAATCTTTTTCTGGTACCTGGAACGGTAATTGCACAGTTCTGGATTTTCAAGATAACAGAAGAAGGGATCAAACAGGCTGTTAAAATCGGAATTCGACTGATTTATCTGGTTATGGGATCATCCGTTATGACATTGACGACAACCCCCAATCAATTGACGGATGGGTTGGAAAAGCTTATGCATCCACTTACCAGGATTCGAGTGCCTGTACATGAAATTTCTATGATGATGTCCATCGCATTGCGATTTATACCGATTCTTATGGAAGAAACCGATAAAATCATGAAAGCACAGATTGCAAGAGGGGCGGATTTTGAATCGGGAAATATCATCAACAAAGCGAAAAATCTGATCCCGTTGTTAGTGCCTTTGTTTATTTCCGCATTTCGAAGAGCCGATGATCTGGCCATGGCAATGGAGGCACGCTGCTATCATGGCGGAGAACACAGAACTTCCATGAAACCATTAAAGTATAAAGGAATCGACAGGATTGCTTATGGTATGATGTTTGCTTATTTGGCGGCAGGAATCGTCATCCGTGTACTGCTGTAGGAGGATGAGAAAAGATGAAACGTGTGATGCTGGAAGTTGCTTATGATGGTACGAATTACTGTGGCTGGCAGGTACAGCCAAATGGAATCACTGTACAGGAAGTGTTGAACCGTCATCTGTCAGAACTTTTGCAGGAACCGATTGAAACCATAGGAGCCAGTCGTACGGATGCAGGAGTTCATGCATTGGGAAATATAGCGGTGTTTGATACTTCTGCAAGAATGCCGGGAGAGAAAATTTCCTATGCATTGAATCAGAGATTGCCGGAGGATATCCGGATTCAAATGTCAAAGGAAGTAGCGGCGGATTTTCATCCCCGTTATGTAAAAAGTGAAAAAACTTATGCATACAGAATTCTGAATCGGAGATTTCCTGTACCGACGGAGCGTCTGTATTCGCATTTTACGTATGTTCCCCTGGATGTAGACAGAATGGCAGAGGCAGGGCAGTATTTACTGGGAGAACATGATTTTAAGAGCTTTTGTGGTTCCGGAGCGCAGGTAAAAACCACGGTTCGCAGTATCCATGCTTTTTCTGTGAAAAAGGAAGGAGATGTAATTACACTGCGGATAACAGGAAGCGGATTTTTATATAATATGGTCCGGATTATTGCCGGTACTTTGATGGAAATCGGATCCGGTGCTTATGAACCAGAACATATGAAGGAAATTATAGAGGCCTGTGACAGAAAAGCAGCAGGAGCTACTGCACCGGCCAGAGGTCTTACTTTAGTAAAAATAAACTATACAGAATGAGGAAAAGAATATGAGAAGAAATGGAATGCTGCTTCCGATTGCCAGTCTGCCATCTCCTTATGGGATTGGAGCATTTTCAAAAGAAGCATATGAATTTATTGATTTGTTAAAGGAGACCGGACAGAAGTTGTGGCAGATTCTGCCCCTTGGTCCTACCAGTTATGGAGATTCTCCTTATCAGTCTTTTTCTACCTTTGCCGGAAATCCATATTTTATTGATCTGGAGACATTGATTGAAAAAGGACTTCTGACAAAAGAAGAATGTGAAACTTGTGATTATGGAGATCACCCTTCTTATATTGATTACGGAAAAATCTACAACTGTCGTTTTGCACTTCTGAAAAAAGCGTTTCTGAGAAGTGAGATTTTGGAAGACAAAGATTTTCTTGCTTTTTGTGAAGAAAATGCGTACTGGCTGTCTGATTATGCATTGTATATGGCAGTGAAGAATAAATATGAAGGAAAAAGCTGGATTGCGTGGGATGAGGATATCCGTCTGCGCAAACCGGAAGCGTTACAGCGTTACAGCGAGGAATTAAAAGAAGAATGTGCTTTTTATCAGTTCCTGCAGTATGAGTTTTTTGAACAGTGGCAGAAGGTAAAAGCATATGCACATGAAAAAGGAATTGAAATTGTAGGAGACATTCCGATTTATGTTGCTTTTGACAGTGCAGATACCTGGGCAAATCCGGAACTTTTCCAGTTAGATGAAGACTGTCTGCCTTCAGCAGTTGCAGGCTGTCCTCCGGATGCTTTTTCGGCGACGGGACAGCTTTGGGGAAATCCTCTTTATGACTGGAAATATCATAAAAAAACAGGCTATCAGTGGTGGCTGCAACGAATTGCTCATTGTTTCCAATTGTATGATATTGTGAGAATTGATCATTTTCGTGGATTTGATGAATATTTTTCCATTCCATACGGAGATGACACAGCTGTGAATGGACATTGGGAAAAAGGTCCGGGAATGGATCTGTTTTGTGCAATGAAAGAAGAGCTGGGTGAGCTGAATATCATTGCAGAAGATTTGGGATTCCTGACAGAATCTGTATATCAATTGCTGGAAGACAGCGGCTATCCGGGAATGAAAGTGCTTCAGTTTGCATTTGATCCGGGAGAAGACAGTGACTATCTTACTTATAAATATGACAGAAACTGTGTGGTTTATACGGGAACACATGATAATGATACAACCTTGGGATGGTTTGCACATATGGCAGAGTGGGACAAAGATGTAGCAATCCGTTATATGAATAATTTTTATACACCGGAAGATCAGAGACATTGGGATCTGATTGCGCTTGCAATGCGCAGCGAGGCAGATACCTGCATTATTCCGGTACAGGATTTTCTGGGACTTGGAAGTGAAGCAAGAATCAATATGCCATCTACTTTGGGAGATAACTGGAAATGGCGCATGACAAAAGATGCATTTTCCGAGGAACTGAAACAGAAAATCTGGCATATGACTAAATTGTATGGAAGACTTTAAAAACAGGAAAAGAGGGAATGATTATGGCATTTAAAGAAGTAAAAGCAGAAGATCTGCAATGGAATCCTTTTACAAAAATCGGAAAGGAATGGCTTCTGATTACTGCAGGAACAGAAGAAAAAATAAATACAATGACAGCCAGCTGGGGCGGAGTTGGCGTTATATGGGGAAAAAATGCAGTTACCACATATATTCGTCCGCAGCGCTATACGAAAGAATTTGTAGATCATAATGATACATTTACCATATCTTTCTATAGTGAGGTATATAGAAAAGCTCTGAGTCTGTGCGGATCCGTGTCCGGACGTGATGAAGATAAGATCAAAGAGGCAGGTCTGACTCCGTATTTTGTAGACGGAACTCCGGCTTTTGAAGAAGCAGATATGATTCTGGTATGTAAAAAGATGTATCACGATGAAATCGTTCCGGAAAAATTTGATGCTCCGGAAAATGAAGAAAAATGGTATCCGCAGAAAGATTACCATACCATGTATATTTCAGAAGTTTTGAAAGTGCTGGTAAAGGAAGAAAAATAAGTGGAAAATCTGATTTTTAGCCTGAATGCCACATTACCGATTTTCCTTACTATGATTCTGGGAGGATTTTTCCGGAAAGTGGGAATTATGGATTCGGCTTTTGTGGCAAAGGTCAACAAATTTGTATTTACAGCAGCAATTCCAGCCTTGGTTTTTCAGGATATCTCTTCTGTAGATATCCGGGAAAACTGGGACGGAGGATTTGTCCTGTTCTGTTTTTTAGTTACTTTGATCAGTATTGGAGCAGTCGCTTTTTTTTCACTGTTTTTTGCAAAGCCCGATGAACGGGGGGAATTTGTACAGGCTGCTTATCGGAGCAGTGCTGCAATCCTTGGCATTGCTTTTATTCAGAATATATATGGGAATGCCGGCATGGCACCGCTTATGATCATTGGTACGGTGCCTCTTTATAATATTTTTGCAGTGATCGTGCTTTCTTTTCTGAAACCAAACAGAGAAAAGATGGATCGAAGTCTGCTCTGGAAAACAGTAAAAGGGATTCTTACGAATCCGATCATCCTTGGCATTTTTGTTGGAATGATCTGGTCAGTCCTTCGAATCCCTCAGCCGGAGATTCTGCACAAAACAGTAAAAAATATCGCAGTGCTTGCAACCCCGCTTGGGCTTATGGCAATGGGGGCTTCTTTTGAAGGAAAAAAAGCACTGGCAAAAATAAAACCTACGATTGCGGCCAGTGCTTTTAAACTGGTGATTCTTGCAGCTGTATTCCTTCCGGTGGCAGTACATCTGGGATACCGCAGAGAGCAACTGGTAGCAATTCTGGTCATGCTTGGTTCGGCCACCACAGTCAGTTGTTTTATTATGGCAAAGAATATGGGACATGAAGGGGTACTGACTTCCAGTACTGTTATGGTCACCACCTTTTTTTCTGCATTTACATTGACCGGATGGCTGTTTCTGCTAAAAACCCTTGGTCTGGTATAGCAATCAGGAAGTTGCTGTGATATAATGAGAAAAGCGAAAAAAAGAAAACAGAATAAGGAGTATCAAACATGAGTCAGGAGAAAGTTGATAAATATAAAAAAGAAAAAAGAAACCGGGAAAAGCTTCAGAAAAGAGAAGACAGAATTATGCTGGGAGAAAAACTTGGGATTGCAGCTGTCTGCATTTTACTTGCAGGATGGATTGGATATTCTGCATATCAGCTGCTCACACAACCGGATGAGAACGCCCAGGCAGTTACCACTGAGATGAATGTTACATCAATTACGGATTATCTGAGTTCTTTAAATGAAGCGGAGACAGAATAAGCGTATAAAAAATAAAAAGGAGTCTGTGATAACAGACTCCTTTTTATTTACAGCAATAATTATAATTTCTCTACGTTAGCTGCCTGCATACCGCGAGCACCTTCGGTTAAATCATAAGATACTGCCTGTCCTTCTTCCAGAGTTTTAAAACCCTCACCGTTGATTGCAGAAAAGTGAACGAATACGTCCTGTCCGTCTTCACCTGTGATGAATCCGTAACCTTTTTCTGCGTTGAACCATTTAACAGTTCCCTTGTTCATGATGTTACCTCCATAAAATGAAAAATAGTAGTTAAAAAAAGGATAAAATAATAGAAAGCAGGATATTCAATCGTTCTCAATTGTCTAAAAAAGCGGTCTTTAGAGAATATATTATAAATATAAATTATATAATACAATCTCTAAAAACCGCTTAATCTTGCAATTACGGAAACTTGTGAAATGCACACATTATTTATATCCAATATTTAATTACAAAGATAGTATATGCGGAAAGCCCGCAAAAGTCAAGTTAAAATGCATAATTGACGAAAGAATTTGTGTATGTTACTATTAAATTCAAAAGAACTATATAGGGAGTCGGAGGAAAATCCATGAATATTTTAATTAAGAATGGTCGCATTATAGATCCTGCAACCCGTACGGATCAGATAGGCGATCTTTATATTGAAGGCGGAAAGATAAAGGAGATAAGTGAAGACATCACTCCAGCCAACGGGGATAAAGTGATTGATGCAAGTGGATGTTATGTAATGCCGGGGCTGATCGATCTTCATGTCCATCTGAGAGATCCTGGACTGACCTATAAAGAGGATGTTGTTTCCGGATCCAAGGCAGCTGCAAAGGGTGGGTTTACTACGATTCTTGCAATGCCGAATACGAAACCGGTCATTGACGAGGGGGATCGGGTCAGATATGTGCATAACAAAGCAGCAGAACTGGCTCCCGTGCATGTACTTCAAATTGGTGCAGTAACCAAAGGGCAGGCCGGTGAAAGACTGGCAGATATTGAAGGGATGATCAAACAGGGAATTCCGGCTATCAGTGAAGACGGCAAAAGTGTTATGAACGCAGCATTGTATAAAGAAGCAATGAAAATTGCAGCGAAACATGACATTCCTGTTTTTGCACACTGTGAAGATAGAAATATGGTGGGAAAAGGGTGTGTAAATGAAGATGCACACGCAAGAGAAAATGGTCTTCCAGGTATCAGTAATGCAGTGGAAGATGTGATTGCTGCCCGCGATATCATCCTTGCAAAAGAGACTGGTGTCAGACTCCATCTTTGTCATTGTTCTACAAAAGACAGTGTAAAAATGATTGCACTTGCAAAAGAGGAAGGACTTCCGGTAACAGGAGAAGTATGCCCGCATCATTTCACCCTGACATCGGACGATATGGATGCGAATAATTCCAATTACAAGATGAACCCGCCTCTGCGTACAAAAGAGGACAAAGAAGCATTGATCGAAGGATTGAAAAATGACATTATTGATGTAATCAGTACAGATCATGCACCACACAGCAGAGAAGAAAAAAATGAACCGATTACAAAAGCACCGTTTGGTATTGTAGGTCTGGAAACTTCCGTGGCACTTACGATTACAGAGCTGGTAGATAAAGGAATTCTTACACCAATGCAGATGGCAGAGAAGATGAGTTACAATCCGGCCAGAATCATAGGTTCGGACAGAGGAAATCTGAAAGTGGGCTCACCTGCTGATGTAACAGTTATTAATCCGGAAGAAGAATATGTGATTGATTCTATGACTTTCCTTTCAAAAGGAAAGAATACCCCATTTAACGGTTGGAAAGTCAAAGGTGTTGTAAGGGCAACCATCTGTGATGGTAAGATTGCATATCTTTATGAATAAAAAGTACTGATAAAAGATAACGGAGGAAAAATCATGATTAACAAACTGACAGAGAAAATAAGAAAAACCCATGCACCCATTTGCGTAGGTCTGGATCCTATGCTTTCCTATGTTCCACAACAGATTCAGGAAGCAGCTTTTAAAGAATATGGTGAAACACTGGAAGGAGCAGCAGAAGCAATCTGGCAGTTTAATAAAGCCATTGTAGATGCAACGTTTGATTTGATTCCTGCTGTAAAACCTCAGATTGCCATGTATGAACAGTTCGGGATTCCCGGGTTGATCACATTCAAGAAAACCGTTGATTACTGCCAGGAAAAAGGACTTGTTGTGATTGGAGATATCAAAAGAGGCGATATCGGTTCTACTTCTGCCGCATATGCAACCGGTCATATCGGAAAAGTCCAGGTAGGAAGTCAGGAATACACTCCGATGGGAGAAGACTTTGTGACTGTCAATCCTTATCTGGGATCCGATGGGGTAAAACCATTTATTGAAGTATGTAAGAAGGAGAAAAAAGGTCTGTTCATTCTGGTTAAGACTTCCAATCCTTCCAGTGGAGAATTCCAGGACAGACTGATTGACGGAAGACCGTTGTATGAGCTGGTAGGGGAAAAAGTGGCAGAATGGGGCGCTGACTGTATGGGAGATGAATACAGCTATATCGGTGCGGTTGTGGGAGCAACGTATCCGGAGATGGGAAAAGTCCTTCGTAAAATTATGCCGAAATCTTATATCCTTGTACCGGGATATGGTGCACAGGGAGGAAAAGGAAAAGATCTGGTTCATTTCTTTAATGAAGATGGACTGGGTGCGATTGTAAATTCTTCCAGAGGAATTATCGCTGCTTATAAACAGGAACAGTATGCACAGTTCGGAGAAGAAAATTTTGCAGAAGCATCCAGAAAAGCAGTGGAAGATATGGTGGCAGATATTGACGGTGCGCTTCAGGCAGCAAAATAAATTAGGAAAGTATAGAGAGAGCAATTATGGCAAAAGTAAAAATAAAAAGTACAGTAGCAGAGCAGAAGAAGCTGGCAGAGGGAATTTACAGTATGTGGCTGCAGGCAGAAGAGATTGCAGTACAGGCGAAACCGGGACAGTTTATCTCTGTATACAGCAATGATAAAAGCCGGGTACTTCCAAGACCAATCAGTATTTGTGAAATTGACCGGGAGCAGGGAAAACTGCGCATTGTATACCGGGTAGTTGGAAAAGGAACAGAAGAATTTTCCAAAGCATCGTCTGGAGATACCTTTGAAATTCTGGGACCTCTTGGAAATGGATTTCCGCTTGAGGAAGCGAAGGGAAAACGGGTTCTCATGGTAGGTGGTGGAATCGGGGTACCACCTATGCTTCAGACTGCAAAAGAAGCAGAGGCAGAAGCAGTGATCGTATCCGGCTATCGAAACAACGATCTGTTTCTGAAAGAAGAACTAGAAAATGCAGGAAGCCTTTACATTGCAACAGAAGATGGCAGTGTTGGCACGAAAGGAAATGTACTGGATGCGATCCGGGAAAATGACATTCAGGCAGATGTGATGTTTGCCTGTGGTCCGACACCCATGCTGCGTGCATTAAAACAGTATGCAGAAGAGAAGAACATGGCATGCTGGATTTCTATGGAAGAAAAAATGGCATGTGGAATCGGTGCGTGTCTTGCATGTGTATGTCAGTCAAAGGATGTGGATGCACATTCTCATGTGCATAACAAACGCATCTGTAAAGACGGGCCGGTTTTCCTGAGTACGGAGGTGGAACTGTAATGAATACGAAAGTGAATCTTGCCGGTGTGGAATTGAAAAATCCGGTTATGACAGCATCTGGTACCTTTGGTTCCGGAGCAGAATACAGTGAGTTTGTAGATCTGAATCAGCTGGGAGCAGTCGTTACGAAAGGTGTGGCAAATGTGCCATGGCCGGGAAATCCGACACCCCGTATTGCAGAAACTTATGGCGGTATGTTGAATGCCATCGGTCTTCAGAATCCTGGAATTGATGTATTCTGTGAACGGGATATTCCCTTCCTGAAAAAATACGATACAAAAATTATTGTAAACGTATGTGGAAAAAGCACAGAAGATTATTGCGAAGTAGTGGAACGTCTGGCAGATGAGCCCATTGATATGCTGGAAATCAATATTTCCTGTCCAAATGTCAAAGAAGGAGGCATTGCATTCGGTCAGGATCCAAAAGCAGTAGAAGCGATTACGAGAGAAGTAAAAAAATATGCAAAGCAGCCGGTAATCATGAAGTTGAGCCCAAATGTGACAGATATCACGGTTATGGCAAAAGCAGCAGAGGCAGGAGGGGCAGATGTCCTTTCTCTGATTAATACGCTGACGGGTATGAAAATTGACATTAACAGAAGAACTTTTGCGATTGCCAATAAAACAGGCGGTATGTCCGGCCCTTGTGTAAAACCGGTCGCTGTACGTATGGTGTACCAGGTGGCACAGGCAGTGAAGGTGCCGATTATCGGTATGGGTGGAATTTCCAATGCAGAGGATGCGCTGGAATTCATTCTGGCAGGTGCGACTGCAGTTTCTATTGGAACTGCAAACTTTACCAATCCTTATGCTACGGCAGAGACGGTCAGAGGAATTGAAGAATATATGAAGAAAAATAATATAGAAGATATCGGTTCGTTAATTGGTGCAGTAAGATAAAGAAAAACGGGAAAATCCTGAAGGGTTTTCCCGTTTTTCTTTCAGTGAATCAGAAGCGGAAATCATTTCCGATTCCGTTTTCGATTTCCTCAAGATGCTGGATAACAAGATTTCGTACTTTTTCTTTTGGAATGTTGGCCAGTTCTTTCTGAATCAGAGCATCTCCGACTGCTTTTGTTTCCGGTGCGGCATAATCTACGAGATATTCTTTTAAGGTCATCAGCGCATTTGGATGACAACAGTTCTGGATCTGCTGATTCTTGCAAAGCGTCATAAAACGGTCACCGGTACGTCCTTCCCGGTAACATGCGGTACAGAAGCTTGGAATATATTCCATATCCATCAGCCATTTTACAACTTCATCCAGGGATCGTGTGTCACTGACTTCAAATTGAGCGGAACTTTCTTCTTCCGGTTCCGGTTCTGCATAACCGCCGACACTGGTTCTGGAACCACCGCTGATCTGGGAAATACCAAGATGAAGAACACGCTCTCTGCATTTCTGACTTTCGCGGGTAGATACGATCATTCCGGTATAAGGGACTGCGATACGGATGCAGGCTACGATTTTGGCAAATGTATCGTCATCGATTCCGTTTGTAAACGCAGAAGCATCAATGTCATCGGCATTTCGCAGACGTGGTACACTGATTGTGTGAGGGCCGACCCCAAATTTTGCTTCCAGATGTTCTGCATGCATCAGGATACCGGCAAACTCATAGCGATACTTATCAAGACCGAACAAGACACCAAGACCTACATCATCAATCCCGCCTTCCATAGCACGGTCCATGGCTTCTGTATGATAATTATAATCATGTTTCGGTCCTGTAGGATGAAGTGGCAGATAGCTTTCTTTGTGGTAGGTTTCCTGGAAAAGAATGTAAGTACCGATGCCTGCTTCTTTCAGCTTCCGGTAGTTTTCTACAGTTGTCGCTGCGATATTTACGTTTACACGGCGAATGGCCCCATTTTTATGTTTGATGCTGTAGATGGTTTTGATGCTTTCCAGAATATATTCGATGGGATTGTTTTTCGGATCTTCCCCTGCTTCCAGGGCAAGACGTTTGTGACCAAGATCCTGCAAAGCAATGACTTCTTTACGGATTTCGTCCTGGGTCAGTTTCTTTCTTGGAATATGTTTATTCCTGGCGTGGTATGGACAGTAAGTACAGCCATTGATACAGTAATTGGACAGATAAAGCGGCGCGAACATAACAATACGGTTTCCGTAGAAATCTTTTTTGATCTGTTCAGCCAGATGGTAAATCTCCTGATTTTTTTCTTCGATTTCACAAGCTAAAAGGACAGAAGCCTCTCTGTGGGTAAGACCTTTGCGAAGCCTTGCTTTTTCCAGTATGGTATCGATCAGCTGGACATTGTTTTTGTTTTCATCTGCATAAGCCAGTGTTTCCAGAATCTCTTCGTGATTAATAAATTCATCAGCTATGGATGATGCAGGGTTGTAATTGTACATGAAAAAATACCTCCGTTTTTTTATTCTGTCGGTGACGATCCGGTATTCAATTTCCGGAAAGAAAAAAATCTGCACAAAAAGAGCGCAGATTGACAGAAAATCTATAACGATTCCGTTATGAGATTGCATCTATATGTCTTCTTGCGCAGGAAAAACCTTAACAATCAGCAAATATTAAGAAAAGTATAGCATAAGGAGAAAGAAAAAGCAAAATAAATTATAAAAAAATAAAAAAAATAAAAAAATAATTGTACAAAATGCTTATAATAAGGTATAATAATATTACGTGTTACAGTTAAAGTGCTTGGCTGACTGTAAAAAAGAGGATGAATAAAATTTTTAAGGAGGTAATGTATGTTAGACCAGTCATACTACGAAAAGGCAGATGAGATTATCGCCAAATATGGTAAGAAACCATCATCCCTGATTCCGATCATGCAGGATATTCAGGGCGAATATCGTTATCTGCCGGGAGAATTGCTGACTTATACAGCAGCACAGATCGGAATTACAGAAGCAAAAGCTTACAGTGTAGCAACCTTTTACGAGAATTTTTCCTTTGAACCGAAAGGAAAATATGTTATCAAAGTGTGTGATGGAACTGCCTGTCATGTAAGAAAATCCATGCCGATTCTTGAAGAACTTTATAAACAGCTGGGACTGAGCAAGAAGAAACATACCACAGATGATATGATGTTTACTGTGGAAACAGTATCCTGTCTTGGTGCGTGCGGGCTGGCACCTACATTGATGGTGAATGAAGAAGTACATCCGAAAATGTCACCGGAAAAAGTAATTGCATTATTGCAGGAATTGAGAGGTGAAGGCGCATGACTATAGCAAACAGAACTGAACTTGACAGCTGCAGAGAAGAAGCCAAAAAAGTACTTGAAGCATATGATTGTCGGATTCTTGTCTGTTCAGGAACCGGATGTATCGCTACCGGATCGGAAAAAATTTATGAAAAGATGCTGGGAATCGTTGAAGACACTCCAGGTGTTGCCGTGGAATTTGCACCGCATGATGAGAAAGAACATGTGGGAGTAAAGAGAACTGGATGTCAGGGATTCTGTGAATTTGGTCCTTTGGTTCGTATTCAGAAGGGCGATAAAGTAATTCAGTACATAAAAGTGCAGCAGGATGACTGTCAGGAAATTTTCGAAAAATCTGTTATGGGCGATGAAATCGTAGAACGCCTTCTTTACCGAAAAGAAGAAAAATCCTATGTACAGCCGGAAGAAATTCCATTTATTGCAAAACAGACACGAATCGTTCTGGAAAACTGTGGTAAATTTGATGCAGAATCTCTGGATGAATACATTGCATCAGGCGGATTCTCTGCTCTGGAAAAGGCATTGTTTGAAATGACTCCTGCAGATGTAGTAAATGAAGTAGACAAATCCGGTCTTCGCGGAAGAGGCGGCGGCGGTTTCCCGGCAGGAAAGAAATGGAAACAGGTTGCAAATCAGCAGGAAAAAGAACGTTATGTTGTATGTAATGGTGATGAAGGTGACCCGGGAGCATTCATGGATGGTTCGGTTATGGAAGGTGACCCGTTTAAATTAATTGAAGGTATGATGATTGCCGCTTATGCGGTAGGATCTGCAGACGGGTATATTTATGTACGTGCAGAATATCCGAACTCAGTTGCAAGACTTCGTCATGCGATTCAGGTAATGGAAGAGAGAAATCTTCTGGGTGATCATATTCTTGGTACCGATTTCAGTTTCCGTATGCATATTAATCGTGGTGCAGGTGCCTTTGTATGTGGAGAAGGCAGTGCGCTTACTGCATCGATCGAAGGAAATCGCGGTATGCCAAGAACAAAACCGCCAAGAACGGTAGATAAAGGTCTGTGGGCAAAACCGACCGTACTGAACAATGTAGAAACGTATGCCAATGTTCCGAAGATTATTTTGCAGGGTGCTGACTGGTTCCGTACCATTGGTACAGAGGGAAGCCCGGGAACCAAGACATTCTCTCTGACCGGATCCATTGAAAATACCGGTCTGATTGAAGTACCTATGGGTACAACTCTGAGAGAAATCATTTACGATATCGGCGGCGGTCTGAAGAATGGTTCCGAATTCAAAGCAGTACAGATCGGCGGTCCTTCCGGCGGGTGTCTGACAGAGAAACATCTGGATGAACCACTTGACTTTGATTCTGTAAAGAAATTCGGGGCAATCGTAGGTTCCGGTGGCCTTGTAGTTATGAATGTAGATACCTGTATGGTAGAGGTGGCAAGATTCTTCATGAGCTTTACCCAGAGAGAGTCCTGTGGTAAATGTACACCGTGCCGTGAAGGTACAAAGAGAATGCTGGAGATCCTTGAGAAGATCGTAGCAGGAAAAGGTGAAATGGAAGATCTGGAACGTCTGGAGAGCCTGGCAGAGATGGTTAAAAACATGTCTCTGTGCGGTCTTGGAAAGAGTGCACCGCTTCCTGTACTTAGTACAATACGTATGTTCAGAAATGAATATATCGAACATATTGTAGAGAAAAAATGTGTTTCTCATACATGTAAAGCGATGCAGAATTATTATATTGATCCTGAAAAATGTAAGGGATGTACAAAATGTGCCAGAAATTGTCCGGTTAATGCTATCTCCGGTGAAAAGAAGGCACCTCATGTAATTGACAATGCAAAATGTATCAAGTGCGGTACCTGTAAAGATAACTGCAGCTTTGATGCCATTGAAATCAGATAGGAGGGGCGAATATGGGAATCATGACAATTGATGGCAGAGAAGTTGAGTTTACCAATGAAAAAAATGTTCTTTCTGTCATTCGAAAAGCGGGTATCAATGTACCGACCTTATGTTATCAGCCTGAACTCTCCATTTACGGAGCATGCCGTCTGTGTACGGTAGAAGACAGCAGAGGAAAACTCTTTGCTTCCTGTTCTGAAGAACCGCGAGACGGGATGGTAATTTATACCAATACACCGAAACTGAAAAAATACAGAAAAATGATCGTTGAGCTGCTTCTTGCTGCTCACTGCAGAGACTGTACAATCTGTGATAAAACAGGAAACTGTGTACTGCAGGATTTGTCTTATAAAATGGGAATTAAAGAAGTTCCTTATGAAAACACAAGAGAAAGACAGCCGATCGACGAAAGTTCTTATTCAATCGTACGTGATCCGAATAAATGTGTACTTTGCGGAAACTGTGTACGCGCATGTCGTGAACTGCAGGGTGTAGAAACACTGGGTATTGCTTTCCGTGGTACAGATGCGACTGTTATGCCGGCCTTTAATAAAGGAATGGGCGAAACGGATTGTGTAGGCTGTGGACAGTGTCGTGTGGTATGTCCGACAGGTGCGATTACCATTCGTTCAAATATTGATGATGTATGGGATGTTCTGGCAGATCCGAATACAAGGGTAGTTGCTCAGATCGCACCGTCTGTACGTGTAGCAGTAGGAGATGCTTTTGGACTTCCGAAAGGAAAAAGCTCTATTGGAAAAGTAGTAAATATCCTTCATCGTATGGGATTTGATGAAGTATATGATACCAACTTCTCCGCTGATATGACGATTATGGAAGAATCAGCAGAATTTCTGAATCGTGTGAAAAATGGAGGAACATTGCCTCTGTTCACATCCTGCTGTCCTGCATGGGTAAAATTCGTAGTAGAACAGTATCCGGAATATAAAGAAAATCTGTCTACCTGCCGTTCTCCACAGGGCATGCTTTCCGCGGTTATTAAAGAATGGTATCGTGATCCTTCAAGAGCAGACGGAAAACGTACAGTAGTAGTATCCTTTATGCCATGTACAGCAAAGAAAATGGAAATCAAACGTCCGAACAGCTTTACAAAGGGAGAACAGGATACCGATTATGTTGTTACAACTACAGAACTTGTTAAAATGATTCAAGCTTCCGGCATTAATTTTGCAGAACTGGAACCGGAACAGCCGGATGAACCATTTGGTCTGGCTACCGGTGGTGGTGCAATCTTTGGTGTAACGGGCGGTGTAACAGAGGCGGTAATCCGTCGTCTTGTTCCGGAACACGATCAGGCAACCATCGATGCGATTGCAGAGTTTGGTATGCGCGGCGATCAACCAATCAAAGAGTTCACCGTAAAATATGATGGTATGGATGTCAATGTATGCGTTGTCAGTGGTCTGGCAAATGCTCATGAAGCACTTCGTCGTGTGAAAACCGGTGAAGCAAATTATCATCTCATTGAAGTTATGGCATGTAAAGGCGGCTGCGTAATGGGCGGCGGCCAGCCTGTAAAAGCAGGAGAATGCATGAGTGCAATCCGAACAGAAGGAATGTATGAGATTGATGCACAATCTCAGTTCAAAGCACCGGATGAAAACCCGGCACTGCAGAAACTATATGCAGAATTCCTGGATGGAAAGACGCACGAACTGCTTCATAATGAAGGATATTAATTGATTTTATCAGGAGCATCGTTTATAACCGAAAAGGTTATGGAGCGATGCTCCTTTTTCTTTGTTATTGAAAATGATTTATAAATATGTTAAAATCTACGTGAGGTCAGGAAATTTTGACCATTGAAAAGAAAAAAATAAGGGGATTTCCCATAAAATACGGAGGAAATAGAAATGGAAGCATACAAACAGGAATTTATTGAGTTTATGGTAGATTGTCAGGTACTGAAATTTGGAGATTTTGTTACAAAGAGTGGTCGTCAGACTCCGTTCTTTGTGAATACCGGTTTTTACAGAACAGGTGCACAGCTTAGAAAACTGGGTGAATATTATGCAAAAGCCATTGAAAATAAATTTGGCTTTGATTTTGACGTATTATTCGGACCGGCTTATAAAGGAATTCCTCTGACAGTGGCAGCTACCATGGCAATCAGTGAATTCTATGGAAAAGATATTCGTTACTGCTCAAACAGAAAAGAAGTAAAAGATCATGGAGATAAAGGAATTCTCCTTGGAAGCCCGATTCAGGATGGGGATAAAGTGGTAATTATTGAAGATGTAACTACAGCAGGAACCTCTATCAATGAAACTTTGCCAATTATTAAAGCACAGGGCGATGTTACTCCAATCGGTCTGGTTGTGTCTGTAGACCGTATGGAAAGAGGACAGGGAGAAAAAAGTGCACTGAAAGAAATCGAGGAGAAATACGGACTGGCTACGACTGCAATCGTAACGATGGAAGAAGTAGTAGCACATCTGTACAATAAAGAATATAAAGGAAAAGTTATTATTGATGACAAGATGAAAGCAGCCATTGATGCATATTATGAGAAATATGGTGTAAAATAAAGTACCGCAGCCAAAACATGAGACAAGCGGAAGGAAGTGCAGAATTTTATGAATGAAAAGATCTATAAAACCATGTCAGGAGTAGGAACAAGTACACTGGCGCTTGGGATTGTTGTGCTGGTAACAGGAGTTGCCAGCGGTATTATGCTGATTATCAATGGGGCAAGACTGATTAAGAAAAAGTATGAACTGACCATATAGATTTTATGGATTTACGGGAAGCAAAAGAGGGCGTTTTGTAACGACCCTCTTTCTTCGGTACAGGAGTGTATGAGTTGAGCAGGAAAATAAAAGATAATGTGAAGAAAGCAGGAGCTGCGGTGTTTCTGCTTTATATGCTTGTATTGATTTATTTCCTGTTTTTTGCGGAGTCTTATGGAAGAATTCCTTATGAAAAAAGAGAATATCATTATAACCTGACTCCCTTTCAGGAAATAAAACGTTTTTGGATCTACAGAAAACAGCTTGGACATTTTGCAGTTGTTTCAAATCTCCTGGGCAATGTGGTTGGATTTATTCCATTTGGGTTTATGCTTCCCTGTATTTCTCGCCGGACCAGAGGCTTTCTTTTGATTACTTTATCCGGTTTTAATCTGAGTCTGTGTGTGGAATGCATTCAGCTGGTGAGCAGAGTGGGCAGTTTTGATGTAGATGATATGATTTTGAATACACTGGGTACAGCAATCGGATATGTTGTTTTTGCTGTATTCCATTCTTATATAGATAAAAAAGCCAGGAGGAAGAAATAGAATGGCAAGAAAGAGATATAAATATTCTTTTACAAAGAAAAAACATACAAAAGATGGAATCATCTCCTCTATTTTGGCGCTTGCGTCTTTTCTTTTATTTGCGGGAGCCTGTATCTGTTCTATGGTTCTGAGAGGTAAGGGCGGCTTATATCTCGGAGCTATGGGAATACTTGCCATGGGACTTTCCATATATGGCTTTCTGTTGGGATTAAAAAGTTTTTCAGAAGAAAACAGAAATTTTCTTTATAGCAAAACAGGTTCGGTTGCCAATGGGATCCTTACAGTAATCTGGCTGACGATGTTTTTAATTGGAATTGGATGAGGGAAAAATGGAAGAACGACTGAAGAAACAGATGGAATTTATCCTGGAAGTGGATAAGATAAAATTTATCGGACGCCAGACTTATCTTTCAGATGGGGAAAGAAAGGAAAATGATGCAGAACATTCCTGGCATCTGGCGCTTATGACGGCTCTGCTGTCTGAACATGCCAATGAAAAGATTGATGTAAGAAAAACCATGTTGATGGTCTTGGTTCATGATATTGTGGAGATTGATGCAGGAGATACGTATGCTTATGATGCGGCTGGAAATGCTACAAAGAGAGAACGGGAACTAAAAGCAGCGAAGCGGATTTTTCATCTGCTTCCGGAAGATCAGGCAGAAGAATTGTTTCAGCTATGGGAAGAATTTGAGGCCTGTGAAACACCTGAGGCAAAATTTGCACATAGTATGGATAATATTCAGCCGATTATGCTCAATGATGCTACCGGCGGAAAAGCATGGAGAGAACACCAGGTGAAGAAATCTCAGGTGGAGAAACGCCAGGAATCGACAAGAGCCGGTTCCGAGACGATCATGGAAGTGGCAGAAGAAATTATAAGAAGAAATGTGGAAAACGGGAATTTGAAAAATGAGTAGAGAAGAATATTTGGAAGAGCGGTTCCTGCTTGTCAGTGAAAGAATTGGAGAAATCGGAAAGGAAACCGTATTGCCGGAAAATCTGAATGCGTATTTTCAGAAAACAGCAGAGTTTCTTAATTACGTTCTGGAACTTCATAAAAAAATCAAGAATGGATGGTTAAAAAAGGCATCACTGGAAGCGTTGAGAGAGAATAATCAACATCTTTATCAGGATATCTTGCCGGATGCCTATGAAACTTCCTTTGCAAATCCGTCCTGGGCAGTAAAAGTGCTGGGCAATGAATATGGGAAACTTTTGTCTTTTCTGGAGGCAGAAATCAGAGGCATGATTGTATTTGCATATGAAGACAGGATTTTTGATATGACAGTTGTGATGGAACTTTTTGTGCAGATTTATAATCTGCTGGAAGAACCGGACCGGTCTGCAGAAGAAATCAAAGAGGCTTTGTACTGGTATGTGAGTGACTATAGTGAAGAAATGGTAACCAGAAGAATCCGTGAAGCAGTAGATCCGGATATGAATTTTGCTGTGAAGATTATTTGTCAGGAAGACCTTTTTGATCTTCGTTATCTGTATCAATTTGGAGAATATATTACAGAAAATGAAGAAAAAATGGCGGCATATCTGAATGGACTTTCTCAAGAAGAAATAGATGCAATGGCACGTACCTTTACGGAAGGATATCGAATTGGTTTTCTTGTTGGAAGAAAAGATATTTCGAAAAAGAAAACAGTCAATATACGATTCCAGAATGGTTTTGAACGTATGGTAAAGGCCGCTGTCAAACAGTTTCAGGATATGGGACTTGCGCCTGTTATCTACAGAAGTGCAGTACATGCAGTAAACAGAAAAGGACAGAACCGGATTGGATATTATGGAGCGATTCCAAACAGGCAATACGATTATGATCATAGAGAAGATGCGGCTTTATTTCTGAATCAGGAATTTATCCAGAGAAAACTTCGTGTGATGCAGGTAGCTTATGAGCAGGTGAAAGAACTTGCAAATGTTCATGGAGGACCCGCAGTGATCGAGACATTTGGAGAACGTTCTTTTTCTCCACTGAATAAGAAAGAAGCTTTTTCCCTGAACGGATATCAGCAGAAGCTTCAGGTGTCTTATAATAATGAGGCAGGACAGATCGTAAACCGTTATATTAAGGGGGAAGAACGCAGTTTTACGATTATTGCGTATCCGGTATGTGAAATCGGAGATCAGTTTGAAGCCATCTTCCGGGATACGGTACGTCTGAATAATCTGGATTATCATCAATATCAGGAAATTCAGCAAATCATCATTCAGGCTCTGGATGAAGGTGAAAGTGTAACAATCAAAGGACAAGATAAAAACCGCACCGATCTGACGGTTGCTTTGCACAGACTGGAGAATCCCAAAAAACAGACAAATTTTGAAAACTGTGTGGCAGATGTGAATATTCCGGTGGGGGAAGTGTTTACCAGTCCAAGGCTTACGGGAACCAATGGAGTCCTGCATGTGACCGGAGTATATCTGAATGGGCTGTACTATAAAGACCTGGAACTGACGTTTGAAAATGGAAAAATAAAAGAATATAGCTGCAGGAATTTTGAATCTTTGGAAGAAAACAGAAAGTATATAGAAGAAAATATTCTGTTTCATCATGCGTCTCTTCCCATAGGAGAATTTGCTATCGGTACGAATACGACTGCTTATGTGATGGGAAAAAAATATAAGATAGAAGCAATTCTTCCCATCCTGATCGCAGAAAAGACAGGTCCACATTTTGCAGTCGGAGATACCTGCTATAGCTGGGCAGAAGAGACACCTGTGTATAATCCGGACGGAAAGGAAATTATTGCAAGAGATAACGAAATTTCAATTCTCAGAAAAGAAGATCCGGGGAAAGCCTATTTCGGATGCCATACAGATATCACAATTCCGTATGAGGAAATTGCACTTATTGAGGCAGTAAGGCCGGACGGAAGAGGAATTCCGATTATTGAAAATGGAAGATTTGTACTCCCTGGAACAGAAGAACTTAATAAGGTTCTGGATGAAACGGGTTGACAAGTTTTGGAACTCTATGTAAAATTGTGCTGTAAGAAATTGAAAAATTAAGAAGGAGATAAGAGCATGGCAAAAGTAGGAATTGTTATGGGTAGCGACTCAGACATGCCTGTTATGAGCAAAGCGGCAGACATGTTGGAGAAGTTTGGAATTGAGTATGAAATGACCATTATTTCTGCTCACAGAGAACCAGATGTATTTTTTGAATATGCAAAGACAGCAGAAGAGAAAGGGTTTAAAGTAATCATTGCCGGTGCCGGTATGGCAGCTCATCTTCCGGGAATGTGTGCGGCAATTTTCCCTATGCCGGTGATTGGTATTCCCATGCATACCACTTCTTTAGGCGGAAGAGATTCTCTTTATTCTATCGTACAGATGCCTTCTGGAATTCCGGTGGCTACAGTTGCGATTAATGGAGGCGCGAATGCGGGAATTCTGGCAGCTAAGATTCTTGCAACTTCAGATCCTGAACTGCTTCAGAAACTGAAAGATTACAAAGAAGAGCTGAAAGATCAGGTTGTTGCAAAAGACGCAAAGCTTCAGGAAACAGGATATAAAAATTATACAAAATAATATAATAAAAACACATTTTGGAGGATAAAAATGGATTACAAGAATGCCGGTGTAGATATCGAAGCAGGTTACAAATCAGTAGAATTAATGAAAGAACATATTAAGAAAACCATGAGACCGGAAGTACTGACAAATATTGGTGGATTTTCCGGTGCTTTTTCCATGGAAGCATTTAAAAACATGGAAAAACCAACTCTGGTATCCGGAACAGACGGTGTAGGAACAAAACTGAAACTTGCATTTATTATGGACAAACACGATACAGTAGGGATTGACTGCGTGGCTATGTGCGTGAATGATATTGCATGTGCAGGCGGCGAGCCTTTGTTCTTCCTGGATTACATTGCATGCGGAAAAAACTATCCGGAAAAAATTGCTGAAATCGTAAAAGGCGTTGCAACCGGATGTGAAATGTCAAACGCTGCTCTGATCGGTGGTGAAACAGCAGAAATGCCAGGATTTTATCCGGAAGACGAATACGACCTTGCCGGATTTGCAGTAGGTATCGTAGATGAAAAAGATCTGATCACAGGAAAAGAATTAAAAGCAGGAGATGTTCTGGTAGGTATGGCTTCTTCCGGTGTTCACAGCAATGGTTTTTCACTGGTAAGAAAAGTATTTGAAATGACAAAAGAATCTCTGGATACTTATTATGAGGAACTTGGAAAAACACTGGGCGAAGCACTGATCGCTCCTACCAAGATTTACGTGAAGGCATTAAGAAGCGTAAAAGAAGCAGGTGTGCGTGTAAAAGCCTGCAGCCATATCACAGGTGGCGGATTCTATGAAAACGTACCTAGAATGTTAAAAGACGGTGTATGTGCAGTCATTGAAAAAGACAGCTATCCGATTCCTCCAATCTTTACTTTAATGGCAAAGACAGGAAACATTGATGAAAAAATGATGTATAACACTTATAATATGGGCATTGGTATGATTATGGCTGTAGATGCTGCAGACGTAGAAAAAACAATGGAAGCAGTAAAAGCAGCAGGCGAGACTCCATATATAATCGGACGTATTGAAGACGGAGAAAAAGGCGTTAAATTAGTATAAAAAAGAGGAAGGCAGGGTTGCAGCGGTAATACATAGGAAGCAATATGTTTTTTACTGCGGCAGCCCTTTTGCTGTTTAGAAAGGCTGATAAAATGATGAAAATGGCAGTGCTGGTATCCGGAGGAGGAACAAACCTTCAGGCGATTATGGATGCCATTGATAGTGGAACGATTACAAATGCGGAAATTTCTGTGGTAATCAGTAATAATGCAAATGCGTATGCCCTGGAAAGAGCCAAAATGCATGGAATCGAAGCAAAATGTGTATCACCAAAAGCTTATGAGACAAGAGAAAAATTCAATGAAGCACTTTTGCAGACAATTCAGTCCTATGGCGTGGATCTGGTGGTTCTGGCCGGATGTCTCGTAGTGATTCCGGAAATTATGGTAAAGGCATATCCGAATAAGATTATTAATATTCATCCGGCATTGATTCCTTCTTTTTGCGGAACGGGCTATTATGGATTGAAGGTTCATGAAGGAGTTCTTGCAAGAGGTGTCAAAGTGACAGGTGCGACCGTGCATTTTGTAGATGAAGGGACGGATACTGGTCCGATCATTCTTCAGAAGGCAGTAGAAGTAAAACAGGGAGACACACCGGAGATTCTTCAGAGAAGAGTAATGGAAGAGGCAGAATGGAAGATTATGCCAAAAGCGATTGATCTGATTGCCAATGATAAAATTGAAATCGTAAATGGACTTGTAAAAATCAAAGAATAACACAAATGGTATTGCGAAAGGAGTAACACTCATGAAAGTACTGATTATCGGAAGCGGCGGAAGAGAACATGCAATTGCATGGAAAGTGGCACAGAGCCCGAAAGTAGATAAAATTTATTGTGCACCGGGAAATGCCGGAATTGCAGAATATGCAGAATGTGTAGCAATTGGCGCTATGGAATTTGAGAAACTGGCTGCATTTGCAAAAGAAAATCAGGTGGATCTTACGGTTGTAGGTATGGACGATCCTCTGGTAGGCGGTGTGGTAGATGTATTTGAAAAAGAAGGTTTGCGTGTATTTGGACCAAGAAAGAATGCGGCAATTCTGGAAGGATCCAAAGCATTCTCAAAAGATCTGATGAAGAAATATCATATTCCGACTGCTGCTTACGAAAATTTTGAAGATTCCGAAGCTGCGCTTACATATCTGAGAGAAAAAGCAGAGTTCCCAATTGTTTTAAAAGCAGATGGACTGGCACTTGGAAAAGGTGTTTTGATCTGTAATACACTGGAGGAAGCAGAAGAAGGCGTAAAAACGATCATGCTTGATAAGAAATTCGGTTCTGCAGGAAATACACTGGTTATAGAAGAATTTATGACAGGAAGAGAAGTATCTGTACTTTCTTTTGTGGATGGAAAAACCATTAAGACTATGACCTCTGCGCAGGATCACAAACGTGCAAAAGACGGAGATCAGGGACTGAATACGGGAGGTATGGGAACTTTCTCACCAAGTCCGTTCTATACAAAAGAAGTAGATGATTTCTGTGAGAAATATATTTATCAGGCAACAGTAGATGCAATGGCATCAGAAGGAAGAGAGTTCAAAGGAATCATCTTCTTTGGATTGATGCTGACAGAAAAAGGACCAAAAGTATTGGAATACAATGCACGTTTTGGAGATCCGGAGGCACAGGTTGTAATTCCAAGACTGAAAAATGATATTGTGGAAGTATTTGAAGCATGTGTAGATGGAAAACTGAATGAGATCGACCTGCAGTTCGAAGACAATGCTGCTGTATGTGTAGTTCTGGCTTCTGATGGTTATCCGGTTTCTTATGAAAAAGGATTCCCGATCGAAGGTCTGGAGACGTTTAAAGAAAAAGACGGATATTATGTATTCCACGCAGGAACTGCTTTGAAAGACGGCAAAATCGTCACAAACGGAGGACGTGTGCTTGGTGTTACTGCAAAAGGGAAAGATCTGAAAGAAGCACGTGCAAATGCTTATGAAGCTACAAAATGGATTTCTTTTGAAAATAAATACATGAGAAATGACATCGGAAAGGCAATTGACGAAGCGTAATTGTTTTTTCGTATCATAATACGATGGATGGCAGCAGATTAGTTTCGTATCTGCTGCCATTTTCTATCCATTGACCGAAAGTGCTGTTTATGCTATCCTGTATATAACAGAAAAAGCAAAAGAGAAAGCAGGTGAAATGATGCTGATCGAAATTGATTTCAACAGCGATGAGGCGATTTATGTACAGCTCTGTAATCAGATCATTATGGGAATTGCAACATCTCAGCTTCAGGAAGGAGAAAATCTTCCCTCTGTGCGCCAGCTTGCAGATACAATAGGAATTAATATGCATACAGTAAATAAGGCCTATACGGTTCTTCGGCAGGAAGGGTTCGTTAGCATAGACAGAAGGAGAGGAGCTGTCATTGCGGTTGATGTAGATAAAGCGAGAGCATTGCGTGAAATGAAGGAAAATCTTCTGGTTCTGTTGGCAAAAGGAAGCTGCAGAAATATCACAAGAGAAGAAGTACATGCATTGATTGATGAGATATATGAAGAGTATGAATAAAAAGAGAAACAGGTAAGAACAGGAGACTTGAGCATTTGATGAAAGAACATTATTCAAAGCAGGCGATGAATGTGCTGAAACTGGCACAAAGCACTGCAGAACAGAAAAAACAGAATTATGTGGGGACAGAGCACTTGCTGGCCGGATTGTTAAAAGAAAAGACCGGTACAGCAGGTTTGGTGCTTACAGAAGCCGGTGTGGAGGAAGAACGTTTGATGGAGTTGATTGATAAGCTGATCGCTCCGGGCACAGATGTCATGCTGGAAAATCCGCAAGGCTATACCCCTCGCGCAGAAAAAGTAATCTTCCGAAGCAAAGAAGAAGCGGCAAGATTCCAGAGTAAAGTTACAGGAACGGAACATCTTCTGCTTGCTATGCTCGAAGAGTATGATTGTGTAGGGACACGTTTGCTTCATACCTTGGGAATCAATATACAGAAGCTTTATCTGGATGTAGTAAAAGCTATGGGAAAAGAATATATGATTCCGAAAGAAGAAATTCAGAACGGGAATTTTATGAAACATGCGGAAGGAAACGGAACGCCGGTTCTGGATCAGTATAGCCGCGATCTGACGCAAATGGCAGCAGAAGGGAAACTGGATCCGGTAATTGGAAGAGAAAAAGAAATTTCCCGTCTGATTCAGGTGCTTAGCCGCAGAACAAAAAACAATCCATGTCTGATTGGAGAACCGGGAGTCGGAAAGACTGCAATCGCAGAAGGTCTGGCTCAGAGAATCGTATGGGGACTGGTTCCGGAAAATATGCTGGATAAACGAATCGTGGTTCTGGATTTATCCGGGATGGTGGCAGGCAGTAAATATCGAGGGGAGTTTGAAGAGCGAATCAAGAAAGTAATACAGGAAGTGATGAATGACAGAGGAATTCTGTTGTTTATTGATGAGTTGCATACAATTATCGGAGCAGGCGGGGCAGAAGGTGCCCTGGATGCTTCCAATATCTTGAAGCCTTCTCTGTCAAGAGGTGAGATTCAGCTGATTGGGGCAACCACGCTGGAAGAATATCGAAAGTATATTGAGAAAGATGCTGCTCTGGAACGTCGTTTCCAGCCTATCACAGTGGAAGAACCGTCCAGAGAAGAGGCTGTTGAAATATTGAAGGGGCTGGCACCTTATTATGAGAACCATCATGGTGTGAAAATCGAAGCAAAAGCAATCGAAGCAGCGGTAGATAGGAGTATTCGATATGTAAACGATCGATTCTTGCCAGATAAAGCCATTGATCTGATTGATGAAGCATGCTCCAGAGTTCAGCTTGACGGATATAAAACACCGGATGGAATCGTAGAAACAGAAAATCAGTTAAGAAAACTTGGCGAGGCAAAGGAAGAGGCTCTGAAAAGACAGGATCTGGAACTTGCCCGGGAATTGCATAGAGAGCAGGAAAATCTGGAAAAGAATCTGCTGGAAGCAAGAGAAAAATACGAAAAACAGTGTAATCGAAAGCAGCTGTTTGTGACAGAAGATACCATTGCAGAAGTGATTTCTCAGTGGACGAAAATACCTGTGAAGAAACTTACAGAAGGCGAATCCAGGCGTCTTGCGAAGTTAGAGCAAATTTTGCACAAACGGGTGATTGGGCAGGAAGAGGCAGTTCTGGCAGTTGCTAAGGCGGTCAAGAGAGGACGGGTAGGATTAAAAGATCCAAAACGCCCCATTGGTTCTTTCTTACTGCTTGGTCCTACTGGTGTGGGAAAGACAGAACTTTCAAAAGCACTGGCGGAAGCTGTTTTCGGAAGCGAGCAGGCGATGATCCGTGTAGATATGTCCGAATATATGGAAAAACACAGTGTGTCAAAACTCATCGGTTCTCCTCCGGGATATGTGGGATATGAAGAGGGGGGGCAGCTCAGTGAAAAAGTGAGAAGGAATCCCTACAGTGTAATTTTGTTTGATGAGATTGAAAAAGCACATCCGGATGTATTTAATATTCTGCTTCAGGTTCTGGATGATGGACATATTACGGATGCGCAGGGAAGAAAAATTGACTTTAAAGAGACCATTATCATTATGACATCCAATGCGGGAGCAAAAGCGATCATAGAGCCGAAACATCTTGGATTTGGCGCAGTAGACGATGAGAAAAAAGATTATGCACGTATGAAACAAGACGTAATGGAAGAAGTAAAGCGGATGTTCAAACCGGAATTCCTAAACCGAATTGATGAAATCATCGTTTTCCACACGCTGAATAAAGAAGAAATTAAAAAGATCGTAGGGCTTTTGCTGAAAGATTTCATCAAACGCTGCCAGGAACAGATGGGAATTACTGTGAAAGTACGTGACAGTGTAAAAGAGCTGATTGCGGAAAAAGGCTTTGATCCCAAATATGGGGCACGTCCATTAAAACGGGCAATCCAAAGCAAAATAGAGGATGCAATGGCAGAAGAGATTCTGGAAGGAAGAATAAAATCCGGAGATACGGTCACCCTCGGTATTTCCAAAAAGGAAATAAAATTTGTCGTAAAACAATAGGAATTACTGGAAAAAATATGGAATTTGTGGTAACATGCATATAAGATTTTTATCTCGTCTCCGATTGGGATAAAAGCGAAATGGAACAAAAGACGCAAGTGGGAGGACATAAAAATGTCAGTAGTAAAAGAATTGATACGTACAGAAGCAAATGGAGCAATCAGCTTTGGTAATTATGAACTGGATAAGAAATCAAAATTATCAGACTTTGAACATGACGGTGATATGTATAAAGTAAAGACATACAATGAAATTACAAAACTGGAAAGAAACGGAATGTTCGTGTATGAATCTGTTCCGGGTACAACAGTACTGAATCTGGAAGTCGTGGAAGATGGTATGAGTTTCCTGGTAGAAGGGGAAAAAGACGCACAGATTACAGTAGAACTGGAAGAAGATACAGAATATGCGATTACGATCGATCATGTGGAAGTCGGAAAGATGAAGACAAATCTCGGAGGTAAACTTTCCATCAGTGTGGAATTGGAACAGTCTGAGCAGGTAGCTGTTGAAATTAAGAAAATGTAGTAAAAACATAAATGTAAAAATATACCGGGGCTGATAGTCCCGGTTATTTTTCTCTGGAGGAAAATGTATGGCAAAAGGAAAGAAGAGTGTTTTTTTCTGTCAGAATTGTGGCTATGAGTCGCCGAAATGGCTGGGACAATGTCCGGGATGCAGAGAGTGGAATACATTTGTGGAGGAGACCATTTCTTCAAATGCAGGTCGTTTGACGCAGGGGATTTCATCTGTGAAAACAAAACCGGTTTTACTTTCAGAAATAGAGATCAATGAAGACAACCGGGTATGTACCGGAATGGCAGAATTGGACCGGGTTCTGGGAGGAGGAATCGTACAGGGATCCATGGTGTTGGTAGGAGGAGATCCGGGAATTGGAAAGTCCACCCTTCTTCTGCAGGTATGTAAATTATTATGTGATAAGGAACATAAAGTTTTGTATGTGTCAGGAGAAGAATCCCTTAGACAGATTAAGATGCGCGCGCAGCGTATCGGTACCTTTAACGATAATCTGAAACTTTTCTGTGACACAAATCTGGAACAGATCCGCATGGTAATCGAACAGGAAAAACCGGAAGCAGTCATTATCGATTCTATTCAGACTATGTATAATGCAGAAGTAACTTCTGCACCGGGCAGTGTTTCTCAGGTTCGGGAGTCTACCGGTGTATTGATGAAAATTGCAAAAGGGATGGGAATCTCTGTTTTTATAGTCGGGCATGTAACAAAAGACGGCAGTGTTGCAGGACCAAGAGTTTTGGAACATATGGTAGATACCGTATTGTATTTTGAAGGAGACAGACATGCTTCTTATCGGATTTTACGTGGGGTAAAAAATCGGTTTGGCTCTACAAATGAAATCGGTGTTTTTGAAATGCAGGAATGTGGTCTGATGGAGGTGAAAAATCCTTCACAGGTTATGCTCAGCGGAAGACCTACCGATGCATCGGGCTCCGTCGTAGTCTGTTCACTGGAAGGAACCAGGCCGATTCTGATCGAGATTCAGGCATTGGTTACCAGGACAAATTTTGGACTTCCAAGAAGAACTGCAGTTGGGATTGATTATAATCGAGTAAACCTTCTTATGGCAGTTCTGGAAAAACGAGTGGGGATGGCGCTGGGAGATTGCGATGCTTATGTAAATCTGGCAGGCGGGATGCGTCTTGGAGAACCTGCCATTGATCTTGGAATTGTGGTTGCGATTATTTCCAGTTATAAAAACAGAGCAGTAGATCCGGAAACGCTTATTTTTGGTGAGGTTGGATTGTCTGGTGAGGTACGTGGTGTCAGTCAGGCACAGCAGAGAGTAAAAGAAGCAGAAAAGATGGGATTTACTACATGTATTATGCCGAAAGCCAATTTAGACGTACTTCAGGGAAGCTATAACATTCATTTGATTGGAGTTTCCAATTTGCGTGAAGTGATGGAATATGTGTAACCATGTAACCAGGGCGAATGAAAGCTTTAACAGGTACCAGCAAAATGGGAGCAAAACGGTGTACGGACTGCAGGTCATTCCGGCTGCACCGTTTTTGGTACTTGTAACAGCCTTGGCCCAATAAAAAAATCAAAAAAATGAAAAAAAAGAGTTGACAGAAGAAAGAGTCCATGATATTATAACTGAGCTGTCACAGATAAGTGACAGAAAAAAACAGTATTTTATATTAATTGTTAGAAAATAAAAAATACTGTTGACAAGTTATCTGAAATGT